>Ga0206964_10157_pt1 | contig 21707 bp, 15 predicted proteins | sample Alteio_BWOrgHeat_25_FD_152980 | JGI IMG/M metagenome (GOLD analysis project Ga0206964, IMG submission 152980) | Enriched cells from forest soil in Barre Woods Harvard Forest LTER site, Petersham, Massachusetts, United States -... | ecosystem: Environmental > Terrestrial > Soil > Temperate forest >...
CGCTGTTCACAACTTTTCCGTGATAGATCGTATCCTGGGCGCAGGCTATGCCTAATGAAGTAAAAAACAGCATGCAAAAAACAATCACTTTAATCATCAGCAGTTAAAAAGCCCGGGCATTGCAGGCCAGTTTGAGAGGGCAACCATATAGGTAACAGCGACTTTAAAAATTTCATTCAATCGAATTTAAGGTAACCAAAACACCCGCAACTGTAACGCCCGGGTGTTTTAGCCAGCTTAATGCTTATAATCAATATTATTATTGCAAACTTATATTTACCGTTAACGGTTCTGTAGAAATATTCACAAAATTAAAAGTAATGGTTTCTTGCCCCGGCGGCCCCGATGTTATCGTACCGGAAATTGCGCCATAACCTGCATTTATGAAGGCATTAGCAGGCAAATGTCCGCCAACAATATACATAACAACCGTGGAATTTGTATTCGGGGTGATCTGCGTGTAAGGATTCGAGCTTGAATACGGGTTAAACGATGTAACGATTTGGTTTGGGCTGGATGATGATACGGTACGGCCGCTACCAATGTTAGTACTATTTTCGCTTATCGAATAAGTTGTTGTTGCGCTATTGTTTGAGCTGATATTAAACTTAACGGTTGGTGGCGGCGGAACCACACATTGTGATGCCGTTGTTGGATAAATAGTAACGGTAATTGGAACGGTCGGCGCCAAACCTCCCATGTGCCCGCCCGAGCCTGAATACATCGACATATTCACGGTTACAGTTTGTGCCGTTGTGATGCCGGCGGCAAGGGTAAGCTGGATGACATATTTTGTAGGAGCACCGGTTGAAATATTGTAATAGGTCTCGGAAATGACCGATTTGGTCGCCGAGCTTGAAGGTACAATATTTTCGTAGTTGCCCATGTAATAATAACTCGATGAACTTTCACCCGAACCTGTGAGCGTGATGGTGCTGCCAGAGCACACAGAAGTAACAGTAGGCGTTAATGTTTGCGATTGGGCCGAAAAACAGCCCAAAAGAATACCGCATAGAAAAAGTAATTTTTTCATAATGATAAAAGTTTAATTGTTGTTAAAGAACCTGTTAGTTAATAATTGGATAGTGGTTGCCCGCTATTTTGTGAAGCCGAAAAACGTTTGTCCGGGTCGTAAGGTAGTAGGTATGGGGGTTTATTTTAGGTCAACCAGGCATTTACAATGTAAAAAATCAATTTTGGATTGTATACCCCGTTTTAATATTTGGTTTAAAAAATGGAGCGGTAATTAAATTACCGCTCCATTAATATTATACTGATTTTAACAATTTATTAATAACCAGGGTTTTGTATCAAACCAGGGTTTTTTTGGATCGCCTCTGTAGGAATTGGGAATATCCTGGCATGGTGATCAGCGTCAACGCCTTTAAATTGCTTTTTGTCTTCAAAATGCCCGAAACGGATTTGGTCTTCTTTTCTCCAGCCTTCCCATGCTAACTCACGTCCGCGCTCATTGTAAATACTGTCAAGCGCAAATGCACCCGCAGAGAAGTTGGCCAAACCTGCCCGCTGCCTAACCGGGGCGGTAAAAGTTAATGCAGTTACAGGGTCACCTAAACGGTACTCGCATTCTGCTTTCATTAACAACACATCCGCGTAACGCATTATAGCAAAGTCAGCATCCATGCCCGCAAATCCCGGGGTAAGTTGCCACTTCTGCTGGCGCACACCGTCGTACTCGGTAGCAGGAGTTGCCTGCAGAAAACCGGTTACCTGCGGCCTGAAATTAAGCGCTAATGAACTGTCGCTGCCACGGGTTGTTAATGGTGTTACCCCATCAGCGGCGTATTGAATACCATGCTGCCAACCGGCTTTACGGGCATCGGCATTGTCAAATTTACCGTAGTAATCCGCATTTGCGCAAAAACCATTCCATGGGCCACCTGTACTACCCCAATTGTATTTGGCAGCCTGGTTGTAGTGAAAGGTCATCATCTGAAGGTTAAAGCCAGCAGAAGCAATATGGTCATAAGGGATAACAAAGATATTTTCGCTATTGCCAACGTTATTGCCACTGGCAAAATTTGACAGGAAAGTGCCACTCAGCGAATAACCCGCGCCCATTATTAAATCGATATACTTCATAGCATTTGTATAACCGCTATTATCGGTTGACCCCGTGATGGCATTTTGGTTCATATACAATTTCGCCAATAAAAAGTAAGCGCCCCATTGGTTTAACCTGCCGTATTGGCTTGGGTCCTGTGATGGGGTTTTGGCACTTAATAACGGCGCATTGGCTATTAACTCGGCTACCAGGTTATTGTAAACAGTAGTCGCCGGCACTGTTGGTGCGGTTGCCGCGTTTGTAGCTGACGATACAATGTAAGGTATATTGCCATAATTAGTTAATAACAAATAATAAAAATAGTCACGCAGTGTTTTTAACTCGGCAATAGACGATGTCGAGGCAGGTGTAGCAGGTAGGCCTTGTAAAACGCCAATGGTGATATTGATCTGCCCAACGCCGTTATAAAGATCATCCCAAGCGCCCGCGATCTCACCATGGCCCTTATCATACGTATGCAGCCATAGCTGTACGTGCGAATCGCCGTCTAGCCAGTCACCACCTATCCTGATGGGGATAAGCAAAGCATCGGTTGTACCTTCCGAGTTAAATATAATGTCGGAACTACCCGTTAAAGGCTGCAATTTAGTGTAAGCCCCCAACACAATAGAATTGATATACCGGGGCGTAACGGCCGACGGTATCACGCTGTCTAATGAGGGATTTAGTTCCTTCTTACAGGAATAAATGCTTAGACCCATTAACAGGGCCGCCGCGATTAAAAAATGTTTCTTTTTCATAATTAATTTTTTATACTATTTAAGTGTAATATTTACGCCAAATGACAGTTCGCGGGTGCGGGGATAAAGCCCTGACCGCTGATCAATGCCTGCTACGCCGCCAACCACATCGCTGATTACTTCGGGGTCAACGCCTTTATAACTTGTAAAGGTATATAAGTTATTACCGGCAACGTAAACACGCAACCTGTCAATATATCTGCTATCTTTTACTGTAAAATTATAGCCTAAAGCTGCACTTTGTATTTTAAGAAACGAGGTACCCTGCAACCAATAAGAAGATGGTTCGGGGTTGCTGTTGATACCAGCTGCAGCAGCCGAGGCCAATACCGCGTAGGTACCAACTTTGCCGGCAATGGAGCTGTAATCCTGGCCTACTTCGTTAAAGGCATGGCTGCCGTAATTTCCGCGCAGGAAAATATTCAGGTCCAAATTCCCGTAGTTAAAGGTATTGGTAATACCGTAAGTAAATTTCGGGTCGGTGGTATAATACCGCCTGTCGTCTGAGCCTGGGGAACCAATGTTAAGCCCGGCTGCCTGAACTTCTGTACGGCTGCCATCTGCGGCATAATGCCAAAATAATTGGTTGCCTTTTGAATCGATACCTGCGTATTGAGGTAAAAATAAAGTACCCACCGGGTAACCCACAGCCAGGTACTCAATTTGGCTTACCGCGCCGCTGATACCTAAACCCGAGGTTGAACCCTGAGCTGAATATTGCACATTAGTTTGGATACCACCCGGCAGCGTTCCGGCAAGGTCAGTGATCTTATTCCTGTTTATCGAAATGTTTGCATTTGCTTTCCAGCTGAAGTCGCGTTTCTTTATAATTGTTCCGTCTAAGCTAAGATCAAAACCTTTATTGGTCATGCTGCCAACGTTGGCCAAAATTGTATTAACAAAAAATGTACCGCCTGTTGGAACTGTGTAATTAAACAACAAGTGGTTCACGGTAGAAGAATAATAATCTAAACTTCCGTTTAAACGCCCGCCAAATAAACTGAAATCTACTGCTGCGTCATATGTTGTTGAAACCTGCCACCTTAAACCAAGGTTTTGATTTTGCCTTGCGAAGTCGGCCGGCAAATATTTCCCCGAAGCCCCATCATAGTAAAGCAAGCCTGTGCCAGCAAATAAAAACTGCGACCTTAACGGGTCAATGGCGTCCTGGTTACCAGTTTCACCAAAACCGCCCCTAATTTTTAAATTAGTTAACCAGCTAGCACTTTTCAGGAAATCTTCGCGGCTTATTGCCCAAGCGATACTGCCGGAAGGAAAAATACCGGCTTGATCGTTTAAACCCAGCTTATCCGACCAATCATACCTCACATTTCCTGTAAAATAATATTTGTCATCGAAGCTATATTCAACCCTTCCCAAATATGAATTTAATTTGTAACCGTTATCATAAGAAGATAAATCGGTTACCGGCGCTACGCTGTTGAAAGCCCCAATATTTTCGTAAGGCAGGTTTACATCATACGAATCATGCGCTTCAATATGGAAACCGGTATAGTTAAAGTTGTTAAATTCATAGCCACCTAATAAATGTAACCTACTTTTGCCAAAGGTTGTTTTATAGTCAGCACTAAAACCTACTGTCTCATCAGTTTGTGTCGTTGCTGCAAGGTCCTCATCACCGTGAGTTTGATCTTGCACCGTTGCTTGGATCTGATCAGTGATATTGCCTAATAAATTAGAAGCAGGGATATAAATATGATAATTACCATCGGACCGTGTGCCGTTAGCATATGCGCTTACGGTTACACCCTTGGCCAGTGTATAGTCCAAACGGATGTTCCCCAAAATTTTATCATTAGTTCCGTTATTTGACGGAAATTTCAACAAGGGCACAGGGTTATTTTCCTGGGTATTGTTGATGTATTGGTATTGGCCCGAACCAAGCGGATCTAAAACGCTAACTACAGATGGAACAGCCGCAGCGTCCAACCACGCGTTTGGATCGGTATAGGTAGAGATGGAATGATCAAAAGCTAAATTCATGGTGATAAGCAGCTTATCATCCAGGGCTTTCTGGTCGAAATTGAAACGACCGTTAAGGTCTTTCCTGTCAGAATTGATGGCGATACCTTGTTGGTCCTGGTAAGTACCCGACGCACGGTAATGGCTCTTTTCAGTTCCGCCGGAGATCGCAAGGTTTTCACTTTGTGTAAAGCCGGTACGTAAAAGGGCCTTAAACCAATTCGTGTTAGCGCCCTGGTCGCTTGTTGATGAAGTACCTGTAGGCATTGACGCGCCATTATTAGCCTCCTGGTAATCGGCAAGATATTGCGCCCGGTCAGCAAAAGCTACAAGGTGTTCTACATTTTCCGAAGCCACATAGCTATTAAATGAAACCTGCGCCTTGCCGGCTTTGCCTTGTTTGGTGGTAACCAAAATTACACCGCCCGAAGACCTAGAACCATAAATGGCCGCAGCCGAGGCGTCTTTTAATATGTCAAATGATTCAATGTCACTGGGAGAAATGGAATGTATATCCGCTCCGGCCACACCGTCAATAACATATAAAGGGTCGTTACCGCCGGATAATGAAGCAGTACCACGGATCCGCACTACCAGCGGGCTGTTAGGGTCGCCATTGTTTGACGAAATCACCACACCAGCTGCTTTACCTTGCAATTGCTGCAAAGGATCGGTTGTTACACCTTGTACAAAATCGCCCGACGACACTTTAACAACAGCGCCGGTCGCGTCCTTTTTTCGTACAGTACCATAACCAACAACCAGCACTTCGTTTAGTGAATTGTTGTTGGCATCAAGGGTTACGTTGATCGATTCGGAAGTGATCGCCACGTCTTTAGATACATACCCTATGTAAGAAACTACCAGGGTTGTTGTAGAGGCCGGAACAGATACTTTAAATGCGCCGTTAATGTCGGTAATGGCGCCTGCTGTTGAACCTTTTGCAGAAACTGATGCACCTATTAAAGGCGAACCATCTTTCGAGTCGGTTACTTTACCTGTAATTGTTTTGTTTTGGGCCATAGCCGGCACCATAAAAAAACAGAATAAGGCCAGTAAACTTACTTTAAGTAAATTTTTAAATTGCATAAAATTGATTTTGAAGGTTTGTTGGGTTGATTAAATTAATCATAAGTTCTAGTTTGATTTGTTAGTTTTTCCTGCTTGTTATCTCATAACATTTGGCAGGGTGGTTTTTCTCTTTTGGTTTATCTCTCAGGGGGGTATCGTTGTTGAATTATGAATCATAGTTTATTATAGGTTTGTTTAGTTTGGTTAATTGGTCAATCAAAATAAAAACACTTATAAAAAATTAAAAAACGAGTCGGCTGAAAACGTTCCCGGTAATCGTCTGTTTAACTTCAACACTACAATTAAAACAAATAGTTTTAAAGGTTTATTAATTGGTTTATGCAATAGTATTTTGGGGTATGCCGGTTTACTATCTATACAAAGTAACAAGGACGTTACAGCATTACCTATTTGTTTACTAAAAATTTCAGAAAATATAGGGTTTTTTAAATCTAAATAATTGATATACAATTATTTAAAAATTTATTAGTCTCGAAAAATATAAACTTAATTTAACTTTTTAGTGTATTAATTTAACAAATTATGGTATTTAAACATCAACAATCCTCGGGAAGAAAACTGTCACTTTGACAGCAAATTGAGGGTGAAATCATCCAAAAAATTAAACGATGGCAAATGAATGAGCATCACTACTTGTCTATCACTTCAACGGCGTTTATATCCATAATTTTGTGGTCGAATTGGTCGCTCGGAATTAACGCTTTAGCTTTGATGCGCATTTTATAAACATAAATTGTGTTAACGGAGTACTCAAGTATATTGGCGATGGTTTCGTTATCATTAATGCCAAGGCGCATCAGCGCAAAAATGCGGAGATCGGTGTTTAATACTTCATGGTCTTTAGGCCAGATCTGATCTTCCTTTTTAAACAGTGAGTTGAAAGTATTGATGAAGTTTGGGAATATCTTGAGGAAAATGCGATCAAATGTATAAAACAAGGTATCGCGTTCCTTTTTTATATTGATCTCATTTATCGACACCAGGATGTCCTCATATTTTTTTATCGACAATTTTCGCTCAATACCCCTTTTGAGTTTTTCGAGTTTTAAAATATACCCTGATATCACATTAAAAAAATAACCAATATATTCTTCCTTAATGTGTGTATCCTCTATAAGTCTTTCATTTATCTTTTCGAGCAATACGTTTTTCTCTTCAATGATCTTCTCTTTAACCTTTACCCTTTTTAACTGAATAAATACGATAAACGACACAAGCGCAATGATGATGGCAATAACAGTAATTGATAAAAATAACACCAGGAACCTGTTTTTACCATTTTCAGCTTCAAGTCCTTTTTTATCGGCTAGTAATATTTTTTGTGCCGCAATAATGGGTAAAACGGCCCCAACCTGTATTTTTCTCAGGCGCGCTCCGTAAACCTGGGCATCATCCATTGCCTGTTCAATAAAGGCATAGGCATCCTCAACATTGCCATCAATATACAACTGCTGCCCCAGTTTAAAGATCGCCAGGGTTTCTTTAGTGGACGATTGGATGTCATTTATAGCCCCGATGATCATCAGGTTTGTTCGCGCATCCGATTGATACGGCCCCTCGTAAAAATAACTCAGTGCGGTTGCAACCATCGCCCGCTGATGATGGGTGATATTGTAGTGCGTAAGTAAGTCGATAAAATACGGGGAGGGTTTTTGAAATTGATCGGTTATAACCTGCCTGGTACCGAGGTTGTAAAGCAATTCGAAAGAGTGCGGCTTTGAAATTGCAATAGCCGAATCCATGTACTTATACGCCTCAGCTTTATCAACAGGTGTATAATTTTTGTCGTTGTTATAGTCGCTCAAGTCAGAGTAAGCCCGCGATTTTATGGAATAGTAATCAAGTTTTGAATCGTTCCCGAGCAAGTGCGTATCCACCTGGTTCAAACAATCAAACGTTTCTTTAAACATTCCGGCAGATAATAACAGAAACCCAACCTTTATTTTACTTTCATTTAAGTGAACCGAATTATTAGTATGCTTACTTATTGAAATTAGTTTTTGCGTATAAACATATGCGGAATCGAACTGATAAACCTTGTATTCCTCATATAACCTGCCGCAAATGTCATATTGGGCGTTAAAATCACTTTGAGAAATCTCCGCCAATTTCGTTTTTAAATTTTTGATGCGCAGTTCCTTCTGCCCGTCATAAATTTTCTTTTTTGAAAGTTCAACTTTTAGTACCGCCAAAAGGCTGTCTGTCTTCCCAACTGAAAATGCAGGGCATACAAAAATTACCAGAAATAATAGTGGTAGAAAAATTCTCATAATAAAATTGGTTTGACAAGGCCCGAAACCTTTGCTCTAAAATTAATACTAAAAAGCGATTTTACATAGGTAATATTAAATTACTATGAAAAATCGAGCAAATATTAATAAAACGCACTAAAGTTGAGAGGGATAGTATTTATCGAGGAGGTTCAGTAATACGCCATTTGTCCATCCAAAACCATCCTGCAACGGGTATTCACCCCCACCAGCTTTCACATTTGTGTCAACAACGTTATATTTTTCCATCAGTTTACCGGTTTCGTTAAACACCTGCAAATTAGTTTGGATCCAGGTGAGGGCGATGCTTTGGGCAAGCGCGGAATTGTGGTAATTATTTAAGCCATCAATTGCCATATACTGTAATGGCGCCCAGGCATTCGGGCTGTCCCATTGCTGGCCCGAGCGGTTTAAGGTAGTAACCAGGCCGCCTGGCTTAAGAAATTTACTTTTTAAGTTTAAAGCAACTTTTGCGGCCTGCTTTTCATCCGCAACATTAAACTCAAGGGGAAAAACACCGGCAAGTGTTTCAACGGGTGTGGTATGTTTATCTTTCCAGTTATAATCCATAAACCAGCCGTTCTTTTCACTCCACGAATATTTAAGGATCGCTTTTTTTCGCGTCATTGCTTTGGCCAGGTAAGTGTTATAATCGTGAAGGTCGCCCTGCGTTTGGTACGATGAAGCTATTGATAGCTCAAGATGGTACATCAGGCAATTCAAATCAACCGGGATGATAAAAGTAGTTTTAATGGTTTCCAACTTACCGGTAGTATCCATCCAGCGTGTACTAAAATCCCAGCCCGATTCGGCGGCGGCGCGGATATTCCGATAAAAAGTGCCGGTATCCTGTTTGGTTAGCTTTGCCGCAGTAACATCCTTTTTATATGATTCTTCCCTCGGTTTGTCCGATTCGTCCCAATAGCGGTTCATTATTTCGCCGCCTGGCATGCGTACTGAATTACGGTAAGCCTGGCCGGGCTTCAATGTTGCCGCACCCTTCATCCAAAATGCATATTCTTTTAAAAGTTCAGGCTGATATTTAACCAGCACCTGTTTGCCTTCGTCTTTAGCCAACACATCCAGCATCATCGAAAAAAATGGCGGCTGCGACCGCGTAAGATAATAGGTCCGCGTTCCATTAGGTATAAAACCGTATTTATCAATCATGTAAGCAAAATTGCCGATCATGTTTTGGATGATCTTTGTTTGATGACTCTCGTGCAGGCCAAGCATGGTGAAGTACGAATCCCAGTAATAAGTTTCACGAAAACGGCCGCCTGGGATGATAAAGTCATTGGGCATCGGCAACAACGATGAGTATTTTGAAACTGTATCGTGGCGGCGGTAAAGCACCTGCCATAAAGTATCGATATGCTTGCGGATACCCGTGTTGATATCGCTTTTAAAAATAGTTTTAGGCCCTCCGGGTACGTCAAAATTCGCCAGCACAAATTGTTTCAGATCAAACCCGGGTTTATTTTTTTGCGCCAGGTAATCATTCATGATCAACGCGGGATCGCGCTTCGGCGTGGCATCTACAAACGTTTTATTATCTGGAAACATGTCGGATAATTGCACGGATTCAAACAAACCCGGGAACAACTGCCTCGGTGTCCGGTTTTGAGCCACGGATACCATAAATGCAATTATCAACGATAGCGTTAAAAGTAATTTTCTTATCATAACAAGATGGCTTATAAACCTTGGTCGATGATAAATATAAGCGCATTATGAAATACGAATAATAGTATCAAGTGCCCTGCATCTTGTTATATAATAAAAATTTAACTAAAAAGTGCGCTTACCAAAATCAAATTACTTTAAATCAAGTAATTACAAAAATAGCATTTGCAAAAAATATCGATATAATTTTGACGAGCCCCGACAGACGAAATACCGTAAATTAAGCGTGTTGATCGTTTTATTGACATACCCCTCACCAGATGGATGTTAACGCTGAGCAGGATAATGTGCTGATCTGCCCTGCTGATGCTGTTTGGACGGCTATTTCATTTAACTGTTTCTGCGGAAAAAATATACAGGTCATTACCGACGCCCCACCATCAGCAAATAACTCAACTGATGCCTTGTCGACTATTAAAGTAAGTTTAATGGATTTGCTGTTTGATAATCGCGGTGCTGTAAAGTGGCCGGCGAATTGCTTATTGAAATCGGAAATGCCAGCATGTGTTCTGTCGATAAAATATTGGTTGTGCATTTTATCGTATCCAAGCGTTAGTTTTTCATTATTGGTATTTGCCAATTCTACCGTAAAGCCCGTTGTTGCTTTGGTTTGCAGATGTATCACATATTGATCGGCCAATGGTGTAATTGTGGAAGTGTTTTTTGCGCCGGGGTTAGTAACGGTATAGGTTTTACCTCCTAATGCTTCAAGTTCGCGCACAGGAGATGATGCAATTAAGATACTGCCATTATGTTCAATTAATTTCAATTCCCTGGGTACTGTCATCGCGCTGCGCCATTTTTCTGTAGGCACCTGGGTTGCATACAGCCAGTTGCTCATCCAGCCTAAAAATACTGTGCGGTTACCTGTATTGCTCCACGTTACGCCGGCGTATTCATCTGGGCCGTAATCCAGCCATTTGGTGGTATTATCTATGGGTGTAAATTGATGACCATCAAAATGACCAATAAAATACTGTGTTGCCGAACCGTTGTTTGGCCCGCCGGGGTTAATGTTTACGATTAAAACCCAATACGATTTCCCGTTTAGCTTTAACTGAAAAAGGTCCGGGCATTCCCAAACGCCGCCATGGGCGCCAAGTTCTTTACCAAATTCGCTTTCTTTCGTCCAGTTCGTTAAGTCCGGCGAAGAATAAAAAGTAATACGATCTTTAGTTGCAAGTGTCATCATCCATTTTTTGCCTTTTGCGTACCACGATACTTTGGGATCACGAAAATCTGTAATACCGGGATTTTTAACAACCGGATTACCGCTGTATTTTGTCCAGGTATAGCCGCCATCCAGGCTATACGCCAGGCTTTCGTTTTGAAAATTATTGGCGCCGGCCTTCTCCCCTTTCGGATCGTGATGGGTAAATATCGCCACCAGCGGAATTTTACCATTTTTACCGAAACCGGATGTGTTGTTTGAATCGACCACGGCGCTTCCAGAAAAAATATAGCCAAGGCTATCCGGATATAAGGCAATTGGCAATTCTTTCCAGTGTATTAGGTCTTTACTAATAGCATGCCCCCAATGCATCGGGCCCCAAATGGTGGCGCCAGGATAATATTGAAAAAACAAATGATAGGTGTGGTTAAAATAAACCATGCCGTTAGGGTCATTCATCCAATGCGCCTTAGGCGAAAAATGTAGTTGCGGTCTGAAAGGTTCCTGGTAGGGGTTTGCCCGGGGCGATTGGCACATAGCCGGGCGGCAAAATGAAAGACTTATTAAAAGCGATAAACCGAATATTTTGAATTTCATTTATTTGTAGCTTATTTATTATTTATTAGCGGCATGCCGTATTTGTTCAATTACTTTGACATATTTGCTTTGTCATATTTATAAACCTTCGGTACCCGTTTTAGCGAAAAACCTGCGTTGGATAAATCCAGTGCCGTAAACGTAATATAAATTTACGCTGCAAACGTTTGTTAAATATTTACGAGGTTAATTGGTTAAAAAAAATAAGTCCATAAAGATAATAAAATGAAAAAGTTTCTACTCGTAATATTTGCTCTAACCCTGCTAGCTTTCCCTAAAAAAAACTCCGCACAGGAAGCTACCGAAAAAAAATGGTGGAAAGAGGCCGTAGTTTACCAAATCTACCCCCGCAGCTTTAAAGATGCCGACGGTGATGGGGTTGGCGACCTGAAGGGCATTATTTCAAAACTGGACTATATTAAAAGCCTGGGGGTAGATGTGATCTGGCTGAACCCGATCTACAGTTCACCAAATGACGACAACGGCTATGATGTGAGCGACTACCGCAACATTATGAAAGAATTCGGCACCATGGACGACTTTAACACCTTGCTAAAAGGCATGCACCAGCGCGGCATTAAGCTGGTGATGGACCTGGTAGTAAACCACAGCAGCGATGAACACGAATGGTTTATGCAAAGCCGCAGCTCGCGCACCAGCCCCTACCGCGATTATTACCACTGGTGGAATGCCGAACTGGGCAAACCCAATCCACGGTACAGTTTGTTTGATGTTAACCATGATGCCTGGCGTTATGACTCGTTAACCAATGCCTATTACCTGCATTACTTTTCGCGCAAGCAACCTGATCTGAACTGGGAAAACCCAAAATTGCGGCAGGAAATTTATGACATGATGAAGTACTGGTGCGACAAAGGCATCGACGGTTTCCGGTTGGATGCATTCCAGTTCGCGGCTAAGGATACTACTTTCCCGAAATTTCCGGATGGATACGAGAAAAACTTTTCGTTGTACTATGCCATGGGGCCGCACCTGCACGATTACCTGCAGGAAATGAACCGAGAAGTGTTGAGCAAGTATAACGTAATGAGCGTTGCTGAAGGCGCAGGCAATTCGTTCAACGACGCTCACGATTTGGTTGATGCTGATCGCCACGAATTAAATATGGCCTATGCTTTTGAAGGCGTTGATATAGCCAAAGATCCGAAAGGCTACAGCTTGCTGCATTTTAAAGAAGTATTCAGCCGCTGGGATAGCGTGTTTGCGGATAAAGGCTGGTTATCCATCTTCCTGGCCAACCACGACCAGGCCAGGCTGGTTAGCCGTTTTGGCAATGACAGCCCGCAATTTCGCGAGGTGTCATCAAAAATGCTGAGCACTTTTTTGCTGACCATGCGGGGCACGCCTTATTATTATAACGGCGACGAGTTAGGTATGACAAATATCCGCTTTGATAAAATTGAGGATTACCGCGATATGTCGACCCTGAACGAATACCAGCACCAGTTGAATAATGGCGCCGACATGCATAAATTCATGGCAGACATTGCCTACTCCTCACGAGATAACGGCCGTACCCCTATCCAGTGGGATGCATCCCAAAATGCTGGCTTTACCACTGGCACACCATGGATTAAGGTTAATCCTAATTACAAAACCATCAATGTCGCGGCCGAAGAAAAGGACCCAAGCTCGTGTTTAAATTACTTTAGAAAAGCTGTTGCCCTCCGAAAAAAAAATACAGTGCTGGTGTACGGAAAATACACCCTGCTGGATAAAAACAACCCGCAAGTTTATGCCTATACCCGCGAAGCAGGGGGCAAAAAAATATTGGTCCTCCTCAATTTTTCTGCAACGGGTGCGCAAATAAACCCAGGGGTTAACTTAAAAGGATCGACATTGCTTTTGGGTAATTATGCCGATGCGCCCGTAGCATCCAACGGAAATGCGGTTAAACTGAAGCCCTATGAAGCATTGGTTTATCAACTGCAAAACTGATTGCCTATCGGAATGATCGATTAATTTTTTATATTCAATAAAAAAACGCAATTTTGCACATATGCTTTCCAAAAAAGCCAAATACGCGATAAATGCTCTGGTCTATTTAGCTCAACAACCCCAGACAGAGCCTGTTCAGATCAGAACTATTTCCGAAAATGAAAATATTTCGAGGAAATTTCTTGAGTCAATTTTATTGGTGCTGCGCAATGCCGGCATGGTAAACAGCAAAAAGGGAAAAGACGGCGGTTACTATCTTTCACTAACGCCCGAGGAGATCAACATGGCCGAAGTGATGCGGATATTTGACGGCCCGATTGCCTTATTGCCCTGCGTTACCCACAAATACTACCAAAAATGCCAGGAATGCAAGGACGAGGTCCATTGCGGGATAAGGGACATATTTTCGGACGTGCGCCGCGAAACCGTAAGGATGCTGAAAGATGCCACCCTGGCCCAGATCATTGAACGACAGAAAAATCTTTTTGAAAGGGACGTTGAAGCGGAGTCTTAAGTCGAAAGTCATAAGTTCTAAGTAAGGAACACGGGGGGAAATTTGACTTATGACTTGCGGCTAAAGACTTTTGACTTAATTCACCACCGCTATCGCCATGCCATCATGCTCCTTGGTGCCTATGGTTTGAAAAATAGTTGCCGAAACCCGGGTATTTTTTGCCAATGCTTCATTAAATCTTTTTACGCCGATCACTCTTTCGTCGGTGCAGTTATCATCCAATATCTTTCCTTCGCGCACCACATTGTCGGCAATAATTACGGTGCCGGGTTTGGACAGTTTTAGCGCCCATTCAAAATATTCGGCGTAGGGTTGTTTATCCGCGTCGATGAATATCATGTCAAACGGACCTTCGCCATTGGCAGCAATCTCCGGCAAAACCTCCAGCGCCGGGCCCACTCTTATTTCCACAATGCCATCCAATCCAGCTTTAATTATATTCTGCAACGCCACGTCAGCATGTGCCTGCTCCAGTTCCAGCGTCAGCAAATAGCCGTCGTATGGCAGCGCCCGTCCCAGCCATATCGTGCTGTAGCCGCCAAGGGTGCCTATCTCCAATATCTTTTTTGCACCGTTCATACGGGCTAACAGTTGCAATAATTTGCCCTGGTTAGCTGATACGCTGATGGCCGGTATGTTGGCCTCCTCCATCGATTTTATGGTGCCTTTTAACACTTCGTCTTCGTACCCAAAAAGGTCGCTGATGTATTTATCAACTGATTCAAATAGTTCCTGATCCATGGTTTAAAATTAGGATTAAATTTTTGAAATTTTGAAGGGCAAACCCATTAAAATGCTTATACCGTTCATCCGGGCACAAAAACCCGGCGCCTTTTGGCCGATGTAGATCATTGCCCTCATCGCATAGAAAAAAACGAAGGCAAAACACGTTTTGGGTACCACTTTTTTACCCTATTCCGAAGGCTAAACGCGTTTTGGGTACCACTTTTCTACCCTATTCCGAAGGCTAAATGCGTTTTGGGTAGCACTTTTTTACCCCATTCCGAAGGCAAAACGCGTTTTGGGTACCAAGTTAAAAATGATAGTCTATTTATTAAAATACTAATAATCAAATAAATAGAAATTATGTTTTAAGGGGCGGCAGCAAAAAAGGAGAAAAATGGCGTAAATAATTTTTTATGCTGAAAAATAATAGGCTGGATGTTTTTTTAGATAGACTCAAATATAACGATTTTTTGGGGGATAAACAAGTTGGTAAGGTCCAGGTGGTTATAACTTCCGCACCTAAATGGCTCGTGCCGGCACGGCTGCTGCCTCCCGACCATCGCCAGTGGCTTGCCCTGCGGAAAGTTCACCAGTCCGAATGGCCTCCACACGCTGATGTTGTAATTATACATGCCGACTTCCGGGATACGGTCTATCTATTCAATACCAGCAACTCAGCATTGATCAATTCCAGCAATTTCAGGCGGGTTCCTTCATCACCGGCCGTCATGGCCAATGCCAGCAGGCCTTTCTTTTTCAGGTATTCAACCGCGTGTTTTTTATCGTATTGCAATACCCATTTAATGTTGTCAACCAGGTCGCAATATTTAACCGTTTGGGCGCCGGCGCTGATGTTACACAGCCGTTCTGCTTCCATCTTTTTACGCGAGGCCTTAGCTAAGCCCGGATAGGCTGCCCGGGTAAATACATCGGTAAGTTCAACTACCCTGGCGGTGATATAAGTGGCCTCGTCCAGGTCGTATCCAAATTTCAACAGCGCTGCCTTTAAATTTTCGGCAGTCGTGTTTGTGTCCTCTAACAAATCGTGGCAAAGGCCTATCTCATAACCCCATAAGGCAACCGGGTCGGCCATTTCGGCTACTGCAATCAGGTGTGTGTAATACTGAGTCGAGGTCTTTTTTATCAATTGCCCCTGGTACTTGCCCGCCACCCATTTTGCCAATTGTTCTGCCGGTGTCATCTGATCTTGTCGAGTTTTAAGTAACCTAAATGGATCTCATCTTCCTTCAAACCCTCCTCAGCAGTTATCTCTATGTGATACAGTTCTTTTTGATGCGGCGACAGAATGTCCTCAATACGATAAATGTCATCCACATCAATGCCGTATTTCTCGTCGATATGCGATCCGGCGCCTTTCAACGTATTGGTTTTATAAAACACGGTTTTCTTAGCTTCCTGCGCCGCCTGGGCGCGGTCCTCGTGAACAGATAATACGGTATAGTGCTGTTCTTCCAGCATATTGGCCCGGTAGCCACCCAGGTTAATAAAGAAAAGCCGCTTCAGAGGTGCAGGCTGATCTTGCCCTGGCAGCACTTTAACCCGGTACCCGTCAACCACGTTTATTTCGCGCCAGCCATCCAGGTGGATACTGGTACCTGCCTCGGGCCAAAACGCCCGGATCTGCGGCACCAGGTCCTTTAAACAGGTACCGATCCCGAAAAAAAAGTCGTGCTGCTCCACGTTACGGGCGGGCGCTTTCGAACCCAACAATATCATGTATAATTTCAGTTCAGTTAACGGCGGCGGGTTCATGACTTGGCAATAAAGATTTAACAATGGTTGCCGATGCCTCTTCACTAAAGTCGAGGCCGGAGTAATCGGGATTATAGCCACCGATATACGGCACCGCCATAATATAGATCCGTTCGTTAAACGCGCCGTACTCATCCACAACCTGGAAATTATCATTTATGGTAATACCCGACACTTTTAAATAATAATCCCCGGCAGCATCTCGCGATACATCCTGTCCATCCGCAATTGCTTTCATTGCTTCCGCTGCCGATGCAAATTTAAGCTTTGCAGGACTGACGGTTTTTTTGTCGACCATGCTTTTAAACGGAAACTCTTCAAAATTGAGGTGCGGCTGGCCAACGCAATCAACGTAGGTTTTAAAGTATACGGCTTGCGCCTGCCCGCCTTCATCTGTAAAATGGTAAGTTGCGCCGCTTTTGCTGTCCGCCTCCACCCTGCTATCCTTACCCACGCCTATCAGTTCCAATACCCCGGCATGGTGCAGCGCCAGTAACTCCTCGCTCGAACTTTGCGGGATATAAGCGATAACAATGCTGATCAGCGGTGCAAGTGTCCGTTGTAACCGCAGCATATCCTCGGCCGACAGGTGCTTGGCCGGGTAATTTAAAGCAAAGCTCAGTACGCCAAGCATCTCCTTCCAGTAAACGGATTCGCGCCGTTTTATCGATTTTTCGGCTTCGGTATATTCGGCCTGCAACAATTGGAAAGGGTCAAGCCGTTCGCGCAGGTCCATCATGGCGCCAACAAATTCCTCCAGGCTCATGTCCTTTATCCTTTGATAAAACGCGGGTTCCTTTTCTTTTATCGGCAATTTAAAATCCCTTTCGAAAACATAATCCAGCGATAAAAAGCCATTGTTAGCAGCGATGTGCGCAGCAAGTTCTTCCTTCGACAATAGGGAATCGTTCGACAAATGCGAGTCTTCCAGGTGGAACCTTACTGCCGGCAGCATGCCGTGGCGTGTATGCAGCACCATTTTAAAATTCGGGCTTTCGGCCAGTAATCGGTAAAAAACAACACCATCCTTGTCTTTGTCAAACGTCCCATTATGGCGGGCCAGGGTACGGATAGCGTCAACCGCGGTTAGCGACGACCCCTTAATGGCCACCGGGTGATCAAGCTTTAAAGCCAGTTTTGCAGGTGGGTAAGGCGAGTCAAAATAATTTGGAACAACGCCTTCATGTTTTATGGGCCAATTATGCCCCGTACTAATGATCACCTGGTCGAACCCGATTTTCTGCCCGCCGCCTATTTCAACATAAACCAATCCCTGCGTGGGGTAGTCTATAATATCAGTTACCGTACTGCCGTAATGCACTTCAAATGGGATGCCTTTATCTTTAGCTTGTTTTTGCAGCTCATCAAACTGCGCGCTAAGATACTGCCCAAATAACAGGCGGGGCAGTACTTTGTACTCGTTAAAACGGCCGGGGTCGATATGGAATTTGTTAAGGGTATCCCTTGGCGCCGTTTTTATCCAGTCGGCCAGTGGCGTAACCAATAAAGGGATCTCATTGCCGGATACATTGGTAATGTGTTCGTCGTTGGCCCCATCGGCGCTATAGGGCATCCCGGCGCCAAGCTGTTTTTTTCTTTCAAATACGGTAATGCTGATGTCAGTGCGGCCGGCATCAACCAGTCGCTTAAACATGAACAATCCGCTTGGCCCGCCGCCCAGTATCGCTATACGTCTGTTTGTTTTCAATATTTTTGAGGAAAAAGGTTAACTTTTTTGCAAATTATTTCACAGTACAACTAACGGCGCACGTTTTTGTTTAGCAAAATGGGGGCTGTCCTTTATTGTACGCTAAATATTTAATATATGGACAGTATGCGCCCTCTGCAGTCCTCAAATTACAGCGAAAATAGTTATGGTACCGGATTTGTAATTGATAAAGCAAATCATTTACTCACCATAAAAAACGACATCATGAGATCAATTTTGTACATTTTAGCAGTTATCCTGATCATAGGATGGGCTATCGGAACATTTGCCTACGCAGCAGGCGGCTTAATACACATTTTACTAGTGATAGCGGTTATCGCCTTGATCCTGGGCTTTTTGCGGAGAGATACCACCGTTATATAAACACGCCGGATAAAAAACTAAGAGGGAACGTGGGGGTGACGATGAGCCCGGTTTGTACAACAGACCGGGCTTTATTGTGAAGTTTTGGCGGTGTTGTAAACTTGGTATATAAAAATGTGTTAATGTATATATGAAAATGGCTACCTATAACATCAACGGCATCAATGGCCGCCTGGCCAACCTGGTACGCTGGCTATCCGAAAGCAAGCCCGATGTGGTGTGTTTACAAGAGTTAAAATGTACTGACGGACTTTTCCCAAAACAGGCATTACTCGATATCGGTTATCATGCCATCTGGCTCGGGCAAAAAAGCTGGAATGGTGTAGCGATACTATCGAGGTACGGAGAGATCCAGGAAACCCGGCGCGGTTTGGATGATGATGCGGAAGATACACATAGCCGTTACATCGAAGCCTTTGTAAATGGGGTAGTGATCGGATGCCTGTACCTTCCGAATGGCAACCCCTACCCCGGCCCTAAGTTTGATTATAAGTTGGCCTGGATGAAAAGGTTGGCAACACATGCCAGGCAACTACAAAGCTTTGATTTGCCTGTAGCGTTAATAGGAGACTATAACGTGATGCCAACCGACCTAGACACCTATAAACCCGAGAAATATCGCGAAAACGCGTTATTCCGCCCCGAAAGCCGAAACGCTTTTAAACAATTAGTTGACTCCGGCTGGACAGATGCCATCCGTTATTTATATCCGGACGAGCGGATCTATACTTTTTGGGATTATTTGCGCAATGCTTATGGGCGCAACGCCGGCCTGCGGCTGGACCATTTCTTACTGAACGACGCTCTTTTAAAACGACTTGAAAGTGCCAGCGTAAATAAAGAAGTTCGCGGCTGGCAACATAGCAGCGACCACGCACCGGCCTGGATCAATTTAGCGGATGAAGTATGATCTTTCAATCACTACGAAATAAAAACGGCGGGGTTTACTAATAATCCCCGCCGTTTCCCAGGCATTTATACTACAGCTTCATAGTCGCTCCATTGGGCAACGCCTTTGGGCTCGGTACTTTTTACCTCTTCACTTTTCACTTCACTCATCTTTTTGTTCAGCTTTTCGGCATCGGCCAACGGTTTTTCCATTTCTTTTTCCTGTTTCGATAAGCCGTTGGTTTCGCTTACATAGGCGATGGGTTCTTCAATGTATTCCCATTTCTTGCCCATGCCCGGTATTTCGCCCTCGTTCCACGGCCCGCGGACGGTACCTGCAGACATGTTAAATACTTTTTGAACGTACCTCGGGTCGGCTGCCAAAACACCCGGCGGGAAGTTTGGTTGGATGCTTTCCAGTGCGGCTTCAAACATTTTATAATGCGTAACCTCGCGTGTCATTAAAAACGAAAGCGTCTCGTGGATATACGGATCGTCGGTAAACTTCATTAAATGCTCGTAAACCAGTTTCGCCCTTGATTCAGAAGCAAGGTTGGTGCGCAGGTCCACAGTCAGGTCGCCGTTGGAATTGACATAAGATGCGCACCAGGGAATACCCTGGCTGTTGCGTGGAGTTACCCCCCCACCGGTAATGATGCAAAACTGCGGGTTGGCCGTAAGCGCCTGGTGAATGATGTTTTCCTTGGCAGCCTTGCCTTCCATCACCTGCATGATCTCGGAACTATCGGCTGCATTTTTCAGCTCGCCGTTAACGCCCTTCAACAACATCTGGATGGTGGCCCCAACGATCTCCAGGTGACTGAACTCTTCGGTGGCTATATCCATCAGCATATCGTATTTGTCAGGATGCGGCTGCTTTGCACCGAAAGCCTGTGTAAAATACTGCATTGCTGCAGCCAATTCGCCGTTCTCGCCGCCGAATTGCTCCAATAATAAATTGGCAAAACGCGGGTCAGGGCGCGAAACCCTGGCGTTGAATTGTAAGTCCTTTACGTGATGAAACATGTTAGTTTTTTTAAGTTAAAATTTATTTTAGCGCAACTCGGTTGCCGCCTGGTAGTTCACATTATTTTCGGCTATCTCGGTTAGTAAAGCATCTGCCGCCTTTTCTTCACTCAGCGTCATCGCCAGCAGCACTGCAGCGTCGTCATATCCCAGTGTTTTTGCCAGGCTCACCATTCCACCGTATGAAGCTATTTCATAATGCTCTACTTTTTGCCCGGCGAAGATGAGGCCAACATCGCGTTGTGCAGTCCCTTCGTCGGTATCATCGATAATCTCTTCGCCTTCGTCCACCAAACCATCCATGGCTTCGCATTTGGTTGTATCAGGGTCGAGGCCTAGCGTACCGAATATTTGCTCCAGCCTTTCCACATGTTCTTCGGTTTGTTCAAGGTGGCTACCAAAGGCCTGGCGCAACTGCGATGAGGTGGCGGCTTCCTTCATTTTAGGCAAGGTATCCACCAATTTCCTTTCGGCCCATAGCAGGTCCTTCAGTTCGTTTACAAAAAACTCCTGCAATTTTGAGTCTTGCGAAATAACCCTGCGTTGCTGCCCTTCAACAGGATCCTGGTTTCGGTATTCACCGACGTCTACCGGGCTGCTGTTGTTATTACGAGGCGTGTTAAATTCACCATTAGTACCTCCAGTTACTGGCACCTCGTTGGCCAGGGCCAACTCATTCTCGTCAAGATCATCCTGCTGATTATTTTCTATTTCGGATCTTTCATTCGAAGCAAACGGCTTATAATCACTTTCTTTATTTTGCCACTCGTCGCTTTGCAGGGTGTCGGTGTAAGTAGTTTCGTTGTGTTCAACCGAATTATTTTCGTCACTGCTGTCCACAGCTTCACTTTGATCGCGTAATGATTTGATCAGGTTGTGGCCCTCGATGATCCCTTGCTGCTGCCGGCTGATAAGCTGCGTTACTTCAAAAGGTAACTCATTATTGTATTCCAACGCCGATTGGTATGCATCTTTAATAGCATCCTCGCCACGATGGCATTCATTAAGGATACTTTCCAGGTCGCCGCCGGTGAAGGTTGATTTTATATCAAGCCATGCCCGGTGTAACGAGCCGGACACGCTGGTTCCTTCATCGGCATCAGC
>Ga0206964_10161_pt1 | contig 21320 bp, 20 predicted proteins | sample Alteio_BWOrgHeat_25_FD_152980 | JGI IMG/M metagenome (GOLD analysis project Ga0206964, IMG submission 152980) | Enriched cells from forest soil in Barre Woods Harvard Forest LTER site, Petersham, Massachusetts, United States -... | ecosystem: Environmental > Terrestrial > Soil > Temperate forest >...
TTCCTTGTGAGCGCCAGGCAGTACAACGCCGATCGGGACACACCGCAGGCCATCAATGCTCTCACCAGCCATATCGATATCCTTCCAACTCTGTTGGGGATGGCGGGGGCGGACGCTGCGCAGATAGAACGTGCTCGCCGCAATCTGTCCAAGACCCACCCCGCCGCAGCATTGCCAGGCGCCAATCTTGTGCCAGTGATCGAAGCGCGTGGCGGGCCCGTCATCGGACCAGATGGCCAGGAGCGCAAGGCGGTTCTGTTTGCTACTGACGACATGATCACCGAACCGCTGCCACGAGATGACGATCCACACAACGTGACATCGCAACAGCAGTACGTCGTGTTTTCCGCGACGGTCGAAGTGTTGCGCACGCCACCGGCAGCAGGAGCGCCGCCGCACCGCTACCTGCCGGATCTGTCGCCCGGCCCCGTATGCCAGCCCGCGCATGTACGGGCACTGCGTAGCGGCGACTGGAAACTGGTGCGCTATTGCGACCTGTGGAGTCCGCAACCGGTGCCGGACCAGTGGGAGCTATACAACCTGGCCCACGACCCCATCGAAAACATCAACCTGATCGTCTACGACGGCAGCTTCCCGACGCCGATCGCATCGTCGGCTATGCCGGCGGGGGTGACGCAAGAGGAAGTGGCAGCCGCCGCGAAAGCACTGCGTGAAGAACTTGCACGGCAGGAAGCGACCTTGCTTTCGCCCTACCCCAGCGCCTATCCCAGCGGGCGTCTTTGACCCAGGCAGGAGGGAGATTTTTCCCTCCTGTCTTACCCCTTCTTTGTTCCGGGCGGCAACTCACTGGCTGCTAGGCAGGATTTGCCCTATCCGACCGATATCCAATGCGCTCCGCTGTCGCCGGGCAAGTGCGGCGCCAACATGCGCCGCAGTTTGCGCCGTTGTAACGGAGAGCCGCAGAAAAAATAGTTGGAGTTATCCGTCAGGTTGCATAAGGCCAACACCTGAAACCGGTCTTGCTCGTAGCAACCCGCGGCAACAACGCGATCACCCAGCTGCAGAAATAGGCGATCGGGCCATCGGGCGAGCAAAGCGAGACTTGCCGTCGATCCGCTCAGGTCGATTTCGATCTCGTTGAAGTATTGCGTAGTCGTTGTCGCGTTCTCGGGCGTGCTGACACGATCAGCACCCACGGTGCGATCACGCACCTTGGCAATCTCTCCGCTGATAGTGAGCAACTCAGTCGCCATGCGAGAGCACTTTGCGCAAGACATGATAGGCCCGATAAGCCCGCAGGCGTCTTGGCCGGAAAAAGCCAACCACATCCACCAAGGCAAACATACCGACGACCCCACTGAAGAGGGCCGCACCGGCCAATGCAATGACGACAGGCAACGACACGACAAAGAGCAGCTTGGAAAGCTGATTGACCCACCGCCACAAGAGCACGAATGCAAGGCCCAATACCGGCGCCAGCAAAACCAGCAGCGCCGCAACGCCCGCCCGTTTCAACGCCAGTGGCTCCAGGGCCACACTGGAATCGTGGCTGTAGAGCCAATAGATCCGCCTACGCCCGTTGACGACATAGGGCGCCAGCGTCACGCGTGCGGGTAGCTGGATATGCCGCAGCACTTTTCCAGCCAGCACACTGTCGCCAAAGCTGCTGGCGGAACAAAAATACCAATGGCCATCGATGCGCAACCGATACAGTCGAGTCGACTCACCCAACCGCCCGCGAACCAGGCTGCCATCAACGCGATCAAGCTGACCGCTAACGATTCCATCTAGGCTGCTTGTTGTCATGGATGACTTGTCTGTGGCTTCCCTGCACCCCAGTGCACACGTTGCAATGATATCGCGGATCTCCCGTTTGCCAGAGCCAGCCATGCCGGCGACTGCACAACGCCTTCGAGAGGGTTTCGGAAGTATCCTGAGCCGCACCACGCCATTCATGGATGATCGCAATGATATGCAGCGGTATCACAGGGATTGACGCGCACCGAACATCTACGCACAATCCGCCGCTCAATACATCCCGCCAGCCACGCTCGAAGAGCCAAGCAAGCAGCTTTCCTGACTTAGGGGCTTTGCTGTGGCTTATTCCTCCTCCCTGCGCTATCTGGCGCTGCCTCTGGCGATCGCCATGTCGATCGGCACCACCCAGGCAGCCGACGCCGATGCAGACAAAGTTACCGACCTGAAAGCCCTGGACGTAAAGGCCACGGCACACTCTGCGGCACGCACCGGAACCAAGACCGATACACCGCTGATTGAAGTTCCACAGTCGGTATCGGTGGTCACCAGTGACGACATCATCATCCGTGCAGCCCATTCATTGAGCGATGCCCTGGGCTACACCGCCGGCGTTTCCACCAATGCCACGGGCACCGACCAGCGCTACGATTGGCCCTATATCCGCGGCTTTTCCGCAGGATCCCAAGGGATCTATCTCGACGGATTGCGCCTCCAACCGGGGCAATTCGCAGCGCGCATCGAGCCCTACCTGGCCCAGGACATCGCCGTACTAAAGGGGCCTGCCTCGGTACTGTACGGACAAAACTCACCCGGCGGCCTGATCAATGTCTCCAGCAAACTTCCACAAGCCGAGCCCTTGCACGAGCTAGGCGTTGCCGTGGGCAACTATGGCTATCGCCAGGTGCAAGGCGACTTTGCCGGGGCGCTGAATGCATCGGGCACGTGGCAATACCGGCTGACCGGCACCACGCACGACAACGATACGCAGATCGATCATGCCTACGACAAGCGCGTTGCCATCGCTCCGGCCGTGACCTGGGCACCCGATGCCGATACCAGCCTCACGCTGCTGGGCAATTACCAGCGCGATCTCACCAACAGCATGTATCCGTTCCTGCCGGTGCAAGGCACGGTGTTCTACAACCCCAATGGCAAGCTCAACACCAACGTCTATGTCGGCGACACCGACTTCGACAGCTATCGTCGCAGCCAGTACGGGCTGGGTTATCGCTTCTTCCACCGCATCGACGACACATGGTCCATCCGGCTTTCCGGTCGCGCAGAACGGATCGAAGTGGATTGGCGCCAGCTCTATGCGACAGGTGCGCTCGAGCCGGATCTGCGTACCTTCAACCGCATTGCCATGCATGATCAGTCCTGGACCAACTCCTACACGATGGACAGCCAGGCGGAAGCGAACTTCGATACCGGAGCGCTCGCGCACAAGGTGCTGCTGGGCCTGGACACGTCCTACAACGTGGGCTTCGACAACACCTACGGCAACCTCGCCACGCCACTGGATATCTACGCGCCGGTATATAACCAGCCCGTGCCACCCTTGAGCGTGCACTCCGACCAGATATTCCAGGTGCTCAAGCAAACGGGCATCTATGCACAAGACCAGATCACGCTCGACCATTGGGTAGCCCTGTTCAGTGCGCGGCACGACTGGGCCAGCAACAGCACCCACGATGAGATCGGCAACACGCAGAGCAACCAGAACGACGCCAAGAATACCTTCCGCGCCGGCCTGGTCTATCTGGCCGACAACGGCCTCGCGCCTTACGTGAGTTGGGCGACATCGTTCGAGCCCAATACGGGAACCGATTTCCGGGGCCGCCCCTTTGCGCCCACCGCAGGCAAGCAGGTGGAGGGTGGTCTGAAGTACCAACCACGCAACATGGATGCCTTCGTTACCTTGTCGGTGTTCGATCTGCACCAGACCAATGTGCTCACTACCGATGCGGCACACCCGTTGTATTCGGTAGCCACCGGCGAAGTACGTTCGCGCGGTGCCGAGCTTGAAGGTGTCGCCAATCCGATACCCGGTTTGCAGCTACGCGCGGCTTACACGTATGACCAGGTGGAAACCACCAGATCGGCCGATCCGACAGCCGTCGGCAAGCCGCCGACCACCGTGCCCATGCACATGGCATCGATCTGGGGCGACTACACGCTGCAGGACGGTGTCGCTAGAGGTCTTGGTTTTGGCGCAGGCGTACGACGCGTAGGTGAAAGCTATGGGGGAACCTACGCACCGGATGGCGTAAGCAGGGATTTCTACGTCCCGGCCTTCACCCTGGTCGACGCCATGATCCACTACGACATCGACGGCATCCGCCTGGCACTGAACGCCAATAACCTGTTCGACAAGAAATATGTGTCTACCTGTTACGGCGACCTCGGCTGCACCTGGGGCAACCGTCGCACCGCCATGGCCAGCGCCACCTTTCACTGGTAGCCCAACGCCATGCTCTCCTCGCGCGCCGTTCGCCGTTGGTCGTTCATCCACACCTGGTCAAGTCTGGTGTGCACGCTCTTTTTGCTGATGCTGTGCATCACCGGCTTGCCGCTGATCTTCCATGACGAAATCGACGCGCTCACCGGCGACGAACCGGTAGCGACGACCTTGCCCGAGGGGACACCCGACGTATCGCTGGATGCTATCGGACGTGCCGCCCTCGCGCTCCATCCTGATCGCCTCATCCGTACCATCTTCTACGATCCCGACGCGCCGCATATCGTAAAGGTGGGCCTGGTGAAGACTGTCAACGCACCACCCGATACGATGCATTTCGTGGCACTGGATTCACGCACCGCAAAAGTGCTGGGTGAGGACGGACAGCCGCATGGCGTGATGAATTTCATGTTGGTCCTGCACACGGAAATGTTCGCTGGATTGGCGGGCACACTGTTCCTTGGGCTGATGGGGCTGCTATTCGTACTGGCGGTTGTCTCGGGCGTGGTGCTCTACGCGCCCTTCATGCGACGCCTGCCCTTTGGAACACTACGCACCTCGTCCTCACGCGCACGCTGGCTGGACCTGCACAACCTTACCGGTGCGGTCGCACTGCTTTGGGTCCTGGTCGTGGGCCTCAGTGGCGTCATGAATACGCTTGCGCGCCCGCTGTTCGGCCTGTGGACGATGCAGAACCTGCCCCCGCTACTCGCACCCTATGCCGGGCAACCGCTTCCCACCAGGCTGACATCGGTGCAAGGCGTCGTGGATGCGGTACGTATCCGCTTACCTTCGATGGAGGTAACCACTGTGGTATTTCCCACGACCCAGTTTGGAAGCCCCCGCCATTACGTCGTTTGGACCCGCGGCCGCGAACCTGTCACTTCACGGCTGTTTACTCCGGTGCTGGCCGATGCACAGAGCGGAAAGCTGGTCATGGCCCAGGGCCTGCCCTGGTATCTTCGCGCTCTGGAAGTCTCCCGTCCGCTGCACTTCGGTGACTACGGCGGGTGGCTGTTCAAGGTAGCCTGGGCGCTACTCGATCTCGTCACCATAGGTGTGCTGTGGTCTGGATTGGCGTTGTGGCTCAAGCGGCGCCGGGGAGCCAAGTCATGACAGCACGAAGCCATCGACAGCCCTCCATCTGGAAAATCCCCCTCGCACTCGCGGCGGTTACCGCTATCGCGCTAACGGTCGCCCTATTCTTTGAAGGCGCCGCCGACTTCGGCTCCGCCCTGCTGCTTATCGTGCCAAGCGCGGTACTGGCCGCCCGCCTGTATCGGGCGCGTCGCTCCTGATCGAGCCATGCCGAATACGCTCGAATAATTAGACGTCTAAAAGGTTTGTTTAGAATTTTCCAGATCAACATCTTGCGATCGACATCTGTCCCCCTTGAGCCAGGTGCAATGACATAATCGATTTGTCAGAAGCCAACCCGCCACCCCGCCCATCATGGACAAGGGATTCGAATGAAGATCAAGCTGATCTGCTCCGCCATAGTCACCATCGCAGCACTTGCATCGGGTGCACGGGCAATCGGTCAAGAGATACAGATCGATAGCTCCTCGGTCGGCGTGGTGACTCGTAAATACACTGGCGACTCCGCAAAGCCGTTCTTCAACCAGTTCACCACCAAACTACGAGCCGTTGCCAAATCAGGCGACGCCGCCATGAGCAGGGGCGTGGCGAAGTATCTTGCTCAGGTTGAAACTGGGGCCTACTACGGCTACATCCACCAAACAACGCGTCCCCTCACCGAAAAAGAGCTGCAGACAGGCATTCAGCCAGAGACCGCCACCGATGCGCCCGAGGTGGCGGGTCAAACCACGATCGACCAGACATGTCACAAGAACGCGGACAACTCCGTGACCGTGACCGGCTTTACTTATGTTGCTGAGGCAGATTCAAAAGGAGCGCTTGCCTGGGTGGTACAGCGGTCCTCTACATACCTCAAATCAGCCTGTCCCAGCGCCATGATCTGATTGGATAAACGCGATGCGATCCAGGGCAGTCATCAAGGCTGTGCGATCAGCCCAGATCTCCGCCGGCAAAACCAGGAAAGCATGCAAGCGGGCCTTGATCACCGCATGTGCGTGAGCAAACGCTGCACGTTTCTCCGCCTCACTGCCTTCGACGGCCGCGGGATCCGGCAGCCCCCAATGGGTACGTACAAAGTTGCCAAAGAACACCGGGCATGGCTCGGAGGCTGCGTTATCGCAAACCGTTACCACCAGATCGATGTGCTGCGCGGCTTCACCGGAAAACTCATCCCACGATTTGCTTCGTAGGCCTGCGGTGGCGATGCCTTCTGCTGACAGCGTGTCGAGCGCATAGGGATTGATACGCCCAGCGGGCTGACTGCCAGCACTGAAGGCTTCAAAGCGATCCCCGCCCCAGGCACGCAATGTCGCTTCAGCAAGCACACTGCGGGCGGAGTTACCCGTGCAAACAAACAAGACGCGATAAGTCATGGCGGTTTCTTCTCAAAGGACCATCAACGGCAGGCATCGCCCGGCGCGCATTCTGCTCCTGCGCTACCGGCACAGCAGTTATCGGTGAGGTAGGCGATCAGGCCATTCATGGCGTCGAACGCAGCCCGATAGCAGATAAAACGCCCTTGCTGCTCCCCCGCGATCAACCCGGCGCCCACCAGCTCCTTGAGGTGAAACGACAAGGTGGCGCCGGGCATTCCCAATTCGTCCCCAATGTCGCCAGCCATGCGGCCCGCCGGACCTGCCACTACCAACAAGCGAAAGATGGCCAGACGCTTAGCGTGCCCCAGCGCTGTCAACGCGGTGATTGCCTGTATCGTTTCCATAAAACTAGAATAGTGGAAACAAGGATACTGGACAACCATGAGTCACGACCTCCCCCATCTCGATCTCGATCACCTGCCCCTGCCCGATACCAGCCAACTTCACCATGCTGCAGACAGCGGGCATGCGCCACGCATCCTGATCCTCTATGGGTCGTTGCGGCCGCAATCGTTCAGTCGAAAGCTGGCGCTGGAAGCCGAGCGCGTCCTCAATCACTTGGGTGCCGAGACGCGGGTATTCGATCCCCATCAACTGCCCATGCTCGACAGCGTGCCGGCCAGCCACCCGGAAGTACAACGCCTGCGGGAATGGTCCGCCTGGTCTGAAGGTCAGGTTTGGGTAAGCCCCGAACGCCACGGCACGCTCACCGGTATCTTCAAGAACCAGATCGATTGGCTTCCATTGGAAGATGGCAGCGTGCGACCAACGCAGGGACGCACGCTGGCCGTGATGCAGGTGAGCGGTGGCTCTCAATCATTCAACGTGGTCAATGCGCTGCGCGTGCTCGGCCGTTGGATGCGCATGGTCACCATCCCCAACCAATCGTCCGTCGCAAAGGCGTGGCAGCAGTTCGACCAGGATGGCCGCATGAAGCCTTCGGCTTTTTACGATCGGGTTGTTGATGTAATGGAAGAACTCATGAAGTTCACGCTGATGGTGCGCGGGCGCAGCGACTATCTGGTCAGCCGATACAGCGAGCGCAAAGGCGATGCGATCCAGCAAAAGCCCGCAAAGGCGGTGGGGGCCATAGAAAAAGCGTAATACCGCGGGGTTTAGGCAACCGGCTGCAACACCTGTATACAATTAACCAAGAAAATCACCTGGCCATTAGTATTATTTATAATCCAGTACTCCGAAAAATTAGATCGATCTTCAACGATCAATTCAATCATGCCTTAATGCTCTCTATTTTCAATAACCCCTTCCAATATCCAACATATCTATCTACATTGGATATTGTGGAGTAGCCTTCAGGCACAGAAGCAAGTCACGCTGACAATATCCTGACGTACGGACGGCTCGAAATAGCATCCATGGGAGGGAACTCACGCGTATTTCACGTAATTGAATACAATGAATTTCATTTCTCCCGCCTAATGCGCAGCCTTTTTGCGACATGGCAACGGGGCTCCTATGCCCTGTTCGATCGCGCCCGCCCCTATCGAATTAATAAAGCCACGACCGAGCCGTATTTGAAATTTCCGCCCAATCATTACAGGGGAGATTCATCATGTTGCTCAAGAAAACTCTACTCATCACCACTCTGCTCGTCACTGGTGGTGTTGTCCTTTCGGCGCAAGCTGCGAGTCCCGCAACGGCCACGTTCCAGGTCCTGATGGTGATACAGAAGGCCTGCACGGTTACAGCGGGTGCGGCCTCCAATATCAACCTGGGCACGGTGGCTTCTACCGCACTCAACACGACCGGAAGCAATACCATCAGCGTCACCTGCTCCAAGACAACACCGTATTACGTTGGCTTGGCGCCGTCGGCAGGCAATGGAGGCACCACAACCGGCAGTGGCGCCATGAGTACAGCCGATGCCTTGCCCGGCAACACCGACAAGGTTCCGTATCAACTGAGTTCGACACCTGGCCCGTCAGGCACGGTATGGGGCAATACCGCTACCTCGACCACTGTAGGCAATGGCGTAGCCGGCACCGGTACGGGCACGGCACAGTCGCTCACCGTTTATGCCACCGCGCCCGCCGCCAACTTCACGCCTGATAGCTACGCCGACACCGTCACCGTCAATGTGAACTTCTGATCTCCGTATATGAAGCGCCCCTGGCTGCGTTATACGGTGTGCAATACCCTGATCGCTGCCCTGTGGATGGCGGGAAGCGCAAGTGCAAGCGGCCTGCAGGTGGCGCCGACGACACTCAGCCTGAAGGCCACGCAAAATGCCGATGGACTATGGCTTATCAATACCGGCGACAACGTGGTGCACGCACAAGTACGCGTATATCACTGGACACAGAACGACCAGGGTGACCAGCTCGCTGCCTCTCGTGGCCTGGTGATCAGCCCACCGATGCTGCAACTCGCCGCTGGCGATCGCCAATTGATACGCGTCATCCGGACGGGTGCACTACCCAGTGGCACAGACGCGGTGGAAGACGCTTATCGCCTGGCGATCGATGAGCTTCCGATCGACGTCGAAGGTAAACGGGGATTGCAGTTCGTACTGCATTACTCGGTACCGATCTTCATCGAACCCACCGGAACCACCAAGGTGCCACCGCAATTGCGATGGGATCTGCAGCGTCATGGCGAACAGGTGATGCTGCAGGTAAGCAATCACGGCGGTACCCACGCTCAACTGGCCGCCCTCAGCTACATCGACAACGCAGGTCATCGCACGGACATCAATCCTGGTTTGCTTGGTTACGTTCTACCGGGTGCCACTATGCAGTGGATGCTGAAGCCACCTGCCACGGCGTTCTCCGCTGGAGGCACTCTCGAGGCGATGATCAATGGTGAGAAGGCCGCGCAAAACCTGTCGCTGGCCGATCGCTCTCGCTGAAGCCATCCTGCTGCAAGGTTTGCTTGTGTCCGGCAACCATGCCGCCGAAATGACCGCAGCGACCGACATGAAGGCCAATCCCACGCTGATCACCGACAACAGCGATAGCACCACCGGTCTGGGCGGCATGGACGTCTATCTTGAGGTGACCCTCAATGGCGCCCATGGGGTCCTGGCTCATTTCGCAGATCTCACCGGCGAGCTTTGGGCCAGCGCGGCAACGCTGCGTGAGCTGGGCTTCGTGCTGCCGGCCAGCACGCCCGACCCGGTTCAACTGAATCGCTTGCAGGGCGTCCAGGCGACCTACGACGCCAATCATCAGGCCGTGATGATTCGCGCGCCGCTGAGCATGCTGCAACTGGATACGACCGTACTGAATGCTCCTGGTAATAGCCGCCCCCGCGCCACCGCCTCGCCTGGCATCCTGTTGAACTACGATGTCTTCGGTACGGAAGGTCAACACGATACCAGCAGCCTGAGTGCCTTCACCGAGCTGCGCGCATTCAACAGCCGCGGCGTATTCAGTACCACCACACTCTCGCAACTGAGCCGCAACGGCGATGAATGGCAAAACCGTTCCGTGCGCCTGGACACCAGTTGGAGCACGTCGTTTCCCGATAGCCTGCTGACGCTTCGTATCGGCGACACCCTGACCGATGCGTTGTCATGGTCAAGATCCACTCGGATCGCGGGTATACAGCTAGGCACCAACTTCGGCTTGCAGCCCTACCTGATTACGGCGCCTCTGCCGGCCTTTCTCGGCTCGGCCACGTTGCCATCGAATGTGCAGCTACATGTCGATGGCATGGAACAGTACAACGGTAAAGTGCCAGCGGGCCCATTTCAGCTCAATACGATTCCCAACATCAACGGCGCCGGCAATGCACAGGTTGTGCTGACGGATGCACTGGGTCGAGCCACCACTCTCAACTTTTCGTTATACGACGAACACCAACTGCTCAAGCAAGGCCTGTCCGACTGGTCGGCGGAACTGGGAGTAGTTCGCGAAGACTATGGCTTGCGTTCGTTCAACTACGGCCATGATCCCGTCGGCAGCGGCACGTGGCGCTACGGCGTCAGCGACAGTTTCACTGTCGAGACACATGCCGAAGCCACGCGCGGGCTGACTAATGCTGGTGGCGGCGGTGCATGGTTGCTGGGCACTGCCGGCGGCATCGTTTCCGCATCATTGGCGCAGAGCGAACATGCCGGTAGAAGTGGAACGTTGTACGCACTGGGCTATAGCTGGCGCGATAACCGGTTCAATTTCAGCGTCAGTGGCATTCGCACGCATGGTGATTACAGCGATGCGGCTACGCTTTACGGGCCGCCGCCCCCAAGCATCAGCGCGCAAGCGATAGCCGGCTACAGCACGGCGTACTGGGGCAGCTTTGGTATGAGCTACCTGCATCTGCGCTACCCCCAACAGAATGCCACCCGTTATGGCAGTGCGTACTGGTACAGATCCATCGGGCGCGCGCTGTCACTGAATTTCAGTTTCAGCCAAAACCTGAATAAGGCATCCGATCGAAGCATCTTCCTCGTCGCCACTCTCGCGCTCGATCACAACATCACGGTGAGCAGCAGCGTGCAGCGCGACGGCAACCGTACCGGCTTTGTTCTCGATGCCAGCCAATCACCGCCCAGCCAGGGCGGCTTTAGCTGGCGAGCCGCCCTGCGCGAGGGCGGCGACCAGAATGGTGGCCAGGGCGAACTGGATTACCTGGGCCGCTACGGCCAGCTGGAAGTGGGCGTCAATGCCATCGGCGATACGCGCTATGGATATATGGATGCTACCGGCGCGCTGGTGTTGATGGGCGGGGAAGTGTTTGCGACACGCTATATCAACAGCGGTTTCGCCGTGGTATCCACTGGCGGTGTCGCCAACGTACCGGTAAAACTGGAGAACAACCTGATCGGTACCACGGATCGCAATGGCATGCTCCTTGTCAGCCCGTTGAACGCCTATCAGGACAACCATCTCAGCATCGATCCGATGGACCTGCCTGCCGAGATACGGATCGATCATGTCATGGCGCTCACGACGCCCACCGACCGCGCCGGCACGCTGGTGCGTTTTGCCATCACACCCGTCAAGGCCGCCTCGGTGATCTTGCACGATGCCAGTGGCCAGCCACTGCCCCTGGGCAGCCGCGTAGCCCTTGCGGGGCAAGCCGACGCAGGTGCGATGGTCGGTTTCGACGGCACCGTCTATCTGGACACCTTGGGCGAGCACAACACGCTTGTCGTGCATACGCCGACCGGGGTGTGCCGAGCAAGCTTCGATTACCAGAGCGACAGCCACGGCATTCCCGCCGTCGGGCCGCTTCTTTGCCGCCAGGACACTGCACCATGAGCCGTCGTTGCCAACGCCTGATGCTATGCGTGTTGATGCTGGCCATCGGCTGTCTGAGCCCGTCACGTCAGGCCCAGGCGCAGTCCGTCAGTTGCGCCAATCCCACCGTCAACAATGTCCAGTTCGGCACGATCGATCTGACGACCGGCACCGTCAACGTCACCGGCTCGATCGGATGGTCGTGCACCAGTACAGGCATTCTGGGCATCTTGCTTTCGCCGCAGGCAAATATCGCCATGTGCCTCAACCTCAACACGGGCACGGGCGGTACACAGGCCAATCCACGCCTGCTCAGCAGCGGCAGCAACACCTTGCAGTACCAGCTCTACTCCGACGCGGCGAACACCCAGATATGGGGCTCGACGGCGACATCGGGAACACCCATACCCCTGGGCATCGCGGTCGCCATTCCGGCAGGCCTCATCCTGTCGACCACGGTTACCGGCCAGACGCCGTTCTATGCCAAGCTGCCGGGTGGGCAGACGACCGCTCCCGTAGGCACTTACAACAGCACGCTGGCGGTGACGGTCAGTGGCTCCTATACGCTCAACGCCAATACGCCACTGAGCTCCTGCACAAGCGGCCAGCATGTTCTCAACGCGGGAAGTGCCGCATTCACGGCGTCGGCGACAATCCAGAAAGCCTGCGTGGTTACTGCAAACAACGTCAATCTCGGCGCAGTTCCCTTCACGGCAGTCAACACCACGGCAAGCAATACCCTCGGCGCCGCCTGTACTAATGGCACGCCTTATTTCGTTGGCCTCTCTCCCTCCAATGGCGACACCACCGGGGCTGGCGTCATGAAAGGCGCCGCCAGCGGCAACACCGACACGGTGCCTTATCAGCTCAGCTCTACGCCCGGCCCGGGCGGCGTTGTATGGGGCAACACCGCCACATCGACAACCGTAGGCAATGGCGTGTCTGGCACGGGAACCGGACTAAGCCAATCGCTGACTGTCTACGCCACAGCAGCCAGTGCCAATTACACGCCCGACAGCTATTCCGATACGGTCACCGTCAACGTGAATTATTAGATCCGGGCTTTAGGTCGAAAGGCAGGGTGTCTTTTCATACCTGCCCGGGCATTATCCATTGCTGCTCATGCCCTGTATGCCGGACCCACTCTGGAATCGACCATGAAGCCTGCCCTCGCACGTTCGCTCGCACTCGCCACGTTGCTGGTGCTCCCATCGTTTGTGCTGCACGCGCAGGGCAAGACGGCGAACGAGCAAGGGACGTTTGTCCTGTACAAGTTCGCTAAGGCCATCGGCAAGGAAACCTACACGATCGCCGATGAAAGCGGCCTGCTGACGCTTCGCTCGGATTTCAAGTTCAATGACCGCGGTACCGACGTACCCCTGAAAACCGTCTATACGGCTATCGATGCCCTCCATCCCGTCTCATTGAAAACCGAGGGGCAATCGTCGCGCAACTCGCCGATGAACGATGCGTTCTCGCTGGACTCGAAGCGCCAGCGCGTTGTGCTGCTGCGCGATGGAAAGACTACGGACTACCCGAACACCGCAGACACTTTTCTGGTAGACGGCTATTCCCCCGTCGCCATGCAGCAGATACTGATGCGTTTCTGGATCGCCCGAGGCAAGCCCGCACAGATCGCTACCCCGCCTGATGCCAGCATCCATATCGAACCCGGTAGCGATCTCACAGTTACCGGCAATGGCCAATCCACAACGCTGCACAGCTATGTCATCAACGGCCTGGTCTGGGGCGCCGAAACCGTATGGCTGGATGATGACCAGAAACTTGCAGCCGTTGTGACGACGGATTCCGAATTCGATCACTTCGAGGCGGTTCGTGACATCTACCAGGCGTCACTTGCCCAGTTTATCCAGCAAGCCGTCAGCAACGATCTCGCGGCGCTCGCCCGCTTGACCGCCACGGCAAAACACGCCACCGGAAAACATCTGGCCATCACAAACGTCACTCTCATCGACGGCACTGGCGCCGCACCGCGCCATGTCGATGCGGTATACGTGGAAGACGGCCGCATCACCAACATCCTGACGTCAGGGGTGCCAAAACTCTCGGAAGGATGGGACGTGATCGATGGCACCGGGAAGTACCTGATCCCTGGCCTATGGGACATGCACGCACATTACGAGCAGGTGGAATGGGGCCCCATCTACCTGGCAGCCGGCGTCACGACGGTTCGCGATTGCGGAAACGAATTCGACTTCATCACTACCGTTCGGGATGCCCTGCAATCTGGCCGTGGCATCGGGCCAAGGCTGCTGATCGCCGGCATTGTCGATGGCACCGGCCCCATCACGCTTGGCGCCATCACTGCCGATACACCCGAGCAAGCGCGCGACGTCGTGCGACGCTACAAGAACGCGGGTGCAGTACAGATCAAGATCTACAGCAGCATGAAGCCCGCCCTGGTACCGGTGATCGCCGAGGAAGCGCACAAGCTCGGCCTGACGGTCACCGGCCACGTACCCGAAGGCATGACGACCGCCCAGGCGGTCAGCGCCGGCTACGACGGCATCAACCACATCAGCTATCCCGCTCGCGACCTGCTACATATGGAGCGAGGCAAACCGGTGCCGCCGGTCGACTTCACGACGCCGGAAGCGAAGAAACAGTTGGCGCTGTTCAAAAAGCACCACACGGTATTCGACGACACCACGGTGCTGTACGAAACCTTGTTACGCTCCACCGACACACCACTGGAAACTCTCGAACCCGGCATCGCCCATGTCGCGCCATCGCTGGCTACCGGGCTGAACGCAACAGGCATGCCTCCTGACAAAGCGCCAGAAGCTGCCAAGCGCTACGCCGCCCTCCTCGCCACCTTGCGCGAACTGCATCGGCAGGGCCTGACCATCGTGGCGGGCACCGACCAGGTTGTCCCCGGTTATTCCCTGCACCGGGAGCTGGAGATCTACGTGCAAGCCGGATTCACTCCGATGGAAGCCCTGCAGGCCGCCACCTTTGTCCCGGCGCGCGTGCTCAAACTGGACAAGGAACTGGGTACGGTGGAGGTCGGCAAGCGCGCCGACATGCTCTTGTTGGATGGCGATCCGCTAGCCGATATCCGCAATACGCGTCGCATTGCCAAGACGATCAGCGGCGGTGTGATCTACGACCCTGCCCCACTGTGGGAATCGGTAGGTTTCAAACCGTAGCCGATGATCAGTGCCGCCCGTTTTTATGGGAGCGATTTCAAGGAACCTCTAAAAACCTGGGTGAATCCGGCCGCTGCGCGGCCTGTCAATGGTCAACAGTAAACAGAGAGAGCCAAAAGCGTTGAGCTAGCGAGGCTTGGCTTTTCCTGTTTACCCTTTACAGCGCCGAAGGCGCGGCTTTCCAGGCCGCGCAGCGGCCGACTTTACGGTTTTCGAGGCCCCTTCAGTCGCGACCACCCCGCTACAACATCACCATGCATGCGGTTGTCACCTCACGGCGACGGCTCCCGGCCTTCGCCCGGACGTCGTACCCACAGCGACATCAATAACCAGCGCCAACACCATGGCCACTGTTCCAACAGCAAACAGCGCCCGATAGTTTCCGCCACCGTGCGCAAACACGAAGGAAAGACCATAAGCCGCCGCTGCCTGGCATACCGCAAAAGCCACGGTCGCCGTTCTCCAGGCCGGCCCTTGCTGTGCAGGATGGTGAGCAAGCAACTCATGCACACGCCCAAGCACCAACGGTACCGTGCCCGTGACGAACGCGCCAACCACCACGCTGGAAACAATAAGCCAGAACCCACCAAGGCCAAGCGCTGGCATGGCTACACCGGCGATTTCCAGCACGAACGCCAGGCGAAGCGCACGGCCAAATCCCACCCTGTCCGCCAGCGCGCCAGCGAAGAGTGGCCCAACCGTTGCGCCCACTCCGAACAAGACCCAGAACTCGGCACCTACCTGCAAACCACGGCCAAGGCCACGGGCAATGAAGTCAACCAGGAAGATCATGTGAGGCACCCAGCCAGCGGCATTTAGCGCGTACTCCACATACAGCGCGCGTAACGTGCGCGACGGCGGCGCATGGCGATGGTGAGTAACTGCCTCCACGTGCGCCGCAACCTGACTTGGCCAACCGCTCCAGGCGATCACCGTCAACACCAGGGAAATCAGCCCAAGACCTGTCCATGTGTCTTGCAGGCTCCTTTGCAACAAGAGCGGCACCAACGTTCCAGATATGACCACTCCAACGCCCACACCCATGAAGATGATGCCGCCAGCCAGGCCACGTCGTGAAGGAGGCACATGCGGAAGCACGGCGGGCGCGGCAAGCACCATGAGCGCACCTCCCGCAATGCCGGAAAGAAAGCGCCAGCTGAAAAACCACACGAACGAAACGGGAAAAGCACACGTGAAGAAAGCCAGCGTCGCAAGCGACATCATTATCCGCAACGTAGCAACGTTGCCGATCCTTCCGGCGACCGGGCGGCCCAGCAGCGCACCGGCCAGGTAGCCGGCAAGATTCGCCGCCCCAAGGTAAGCCGCCACAGAGGCGCCGAACCAATGCGCGCCGATGATCGCCGGCAGCAGCGGGCTATAGGCAAAACGCGCCAGCCCGATCCCGACAAGGCTTGCGCAGAAGCCTGCAAGGATGGCCCACCATGCGTTGACGGAAGCTACCGCGCGTGCCGCGGGGACGACGGGTTCAAGTGTACGGCTCATCTGCGAAGCCTCTTATTTCTTGATAGGCTAAGCGTAGAATCAATCTCTAATTCAGAGAACTGAATTGATCCGATAGCACCTATCTCCTTCATCGATAGGCGCGCACATGGGCCAGTACGGGAGTTCGTGTATGGACGTGGCTGATCTGAAGACCTTCGAAGTCGTGCTCCGCCATGGCAGCATGAACAAAGCGGCCCAGGAGCTGCACACCGTACAGTCCAACGTGACCGCAAGGATCCAGGCACTTGAGCAGGAACTCGGCGTGGCCTTGTTCCAGCGCCATGCACGTGGCGTAAACGCCACACCGGCAGGGCAACGCATCCTGCCCTTCGTGGCAAGGATTTCAAAGCTGCTTGCCGAAGCAGAGAGTGCCGCGAAGGACGACGGTACGCCCCATGGCGTGCTGACGCTGGGAGGCCTCGAAACCACGATGGCGCTTCGCCTGTCGCCGGTGTTGAGCCGATTTGCCAAAACCTATCCCGACGTTCGCATGGTGATACGCGGCGGTACCACCGAAAGCCTCCTTCGCCAGGTCGTCGACAACCAACTCGACGGTGCTTTCGTTGCGGGGCCGATCGATCATCCGGAGATCGTGCACGAACGCGTATACACGGAAGAACTCGTACTGGTCACCAGTCGAGCCGTTCAGTCGCTCAAGGAACTGACCAAGGTTCCCGATCTCAGGACGATCGTTTTCCAACTTGGCTGCTCTTACCGGCAACGACTGGAAACGATCCTGTCAGGCATGGGCATCGTCGTTGCCAAGCCGCTGGAATTCGGCTCCCTCGATACGATCATCAACTGCGTATCCGCCGGCATCGGCGTAACGCTGCTTCCCAGAGGCGTTGTTGCACTGGCTGCGGCTGCCGGGCGAGTCACCGTGCATGAACTACCGCGAAGTCGCGCACGGGTGGAGACGCTATTCATCCGTCGCCATGATGCTTATGTGTCTAGCGCGTTGACAGCGTTTCTGGCCGTTGCGAGAGATGTCTCTGAAACCAAACGATAAGAACGCACAACTTCAATGATCGATTGCCCCCAGTGATGCGATACGACGGTCAGGATTGAAGGGCACTGCGAGAACCTAAATTCTCATCGTCATCCCGGCGAAGGCCGGGATCTACTCCTCAGTCGCTCGTTCGTCAGGAATAACGATCGATCGCTAAACGGCAGCGGAATCTCATGCTCGCCCAGAGCGTTCTGTAATGAGAAGAGGCTCCCCAAGTGCATTTCCCAGGCCGCCCAACTCTCCATCAGGTTCAGCTCATCAGAATAGATCTTGACGTTTTCAATGCGCATAGCTTGTTCCAGAAAAAAGTGCCGAAATTAGGTCCATTTTTTCACGACAACTTCAGCCGCCAGAGCAATAGGAATAAACGCCAAAAGGGCATTATCCATGTCTCTCCGCAATCACCCGCCTAATAGACTTAGGTAAATCACTGGAAAGATTGAATTTGCCCACATATTGAAACTTACCCACCCATTATTTCACACCCTTTTGACAGACTGCAGCCTTTACTCCCACGCAGCGCGGTGTTGCTGCGTGTTGGAATGGGGGAAAACGTGCAGTGTTATCTATGGCTTCGCCACATGATGGCGTTCTATAGCCGCGGTCGCCTCTCTTTGGCCCGCAAGTAATTTCGCACGCTTCGCCCTGAATTTGGCTAACGCTACGAGTGGTGGCGCCCCTTGCTGTGCCGGGACGTCCCACGGTTTTGCTAAACCACTCATGGGCAAGGACGACAGCGATGAAAATCAAGCATATCTTCTCCCCGGGGCAACGCAAATATGGCGTTTTCCCGATCATTATCGGCGTCTCGCTTTTTTCCCTGATTCAAATACTCAATGCCGCCGATACGCGTTCAACCGCAGCGCCGCCATTACCGGTTTTGACCCCGCAAGTGCCGTTGGAAATTACCGTCACTGGAACCAAACCAACATTGGCCTCCCTGCAACAGGATTTCGACGTTTTTTCCTGGCAAACATTCATCGCACTCAATTGGCCTGCCAATGCCGACGGCACGCCCAATACCAACCTCACGATCGGACAAGCCCCCAATAGCCCGGTGGTCTGGGAGAGTTATCGGGAGAGCCGCACCATTTTCCTTCCAGACGGCGCTACACCCGCGCCATGGGGCCAGGACAGCCCTCTTCCCGATGTCTGCAAGAAGTTCGATGCCAAGTATCTGCCACCGGGAACCATGCGCCTGACGCAGGTGGGAAAGACGGCGAACGTGCTCGACGAAAGCGGCGAGCCATTCAAGACCGGGCCGCTGATTGACCAAAACGGCCAGTACGCGCGCTTTGCCATCATGACCAACGAGTCGATGTTCAACTACATCCTCACGAACAAGATCTACTCCAAGGAAGGGCAAAAAGTATTCAACGCCGATGCCAACTTTCCTGCCAGCAGCACAACGACCCAGCAGCTCGGCTCCATCATGATCAAGACGGCGTGGGTCAAGATGGGCGGAAAGTACGACCCTGCGAAGTTCTACACCACGTACGCCCTGGTCTATAACAATCCCGCGGAAGAGCCCGGCGTCAAGCCATCTTGCGTACTCACCCAAGTCGGCCTGGTCGGTTTTCATATCGCCCACAAGACGGCAAGCGAACCCCAATGGGTATGGTCCACGTTCGAACATGTGGACAACGTGCCGACCCTGGGCCAGAAGCCTGCGCTGCCTGCGTACAACTTCTTCGATGCGAACTGCAAGGCATGCAAGGTCAATGAGCCGCCGCCGCGCCCCTGGAACCCGGGCACGCCCTATACGAAGCCCACGCAGGTAGAGCGCGTGATCGCCATCACCCCCGAAGCGCAGCAGCTAAACGCGTCCTATCACCAGGCCTTGGCGGCCGCAGTTCCCGATTCGGTCTGGCTGAATTACCAGCTGGTCAGCACGCAGTGGCCTACCAACGCACAAAGCAAAGTCGACCCGACGGGCGTCCCCGCCCCATCGTTCCTGGCCAACACCACCCTCGAAACGTACATCCAGGGTCACGTCAAGCAGACCTCCAGCAGCTGCATGGCCTGCCACAACAATGCCACTACGACGACCGGCAACTTCTCGGACTTCACCTATCTGCTTCAACGCGCGCAGTAGCTCTCAAGGAGACAAGCCATGAACACTGATATGGATAACTTCATCGGTCTTAGCGCTGTGCTGACAGGCTTCAACCAAAGCGTGCTTGCACCCGAACTGGACCCGGTCGACATCAAATCAGAGTACCTGCCCTTCTTTACGCAGAAGATCGCACAGGAGAGCAACAACCCGTTGCTGGTCGGACAGATCTTCCAAAAGTATGCGGCCCTTCAAGCCAAAGGACTCACGTCCCAGCAAATTGGCGAGGCCATGCTGGACCCCGCCAATGGTGACTCCTTTGTACTGGCCTGTCGCAAGTTGATTTTCATGTGGTACTCCGGCGCGTGGCCCACGCTTATTGCCGCGACGCCAACGGAGCCCGCCAGCACCGTCAGCGATCTGATTTCCGAGAACACCTATACATCGAGCCTCGTCTGGCAGGTCATGCAGTCCCATCCCATGGGTGATTCCAATTACCGCTACGGATATTGGGCGAAGCCTCCTGTTCCGCTTAGCGACTACACGGGTAATTGAGGAGATCACACATGACTACGCAAACCTACGACCTGGTGATCGTTGGCTCAGGCATCTCCGGATCGATCGTCGCTTACCAGTTGGGCAAGCAGGGCAAGAAGGTATTGATCCTGGAAGCCGGCCAGGAAGTGCCGGTCGACCGCAGCGGCTACATGAGGACGTTTTTCAAAGCCAACGCCAAGACACCAGAGTCGCCTTATCCACCTACTACGCAAGACCCGCAAGCTTCCACAGCAAACAATCCGTTGGGCCTGCCCAATCCGGCACTGGAGAACGTGCCACGTTATACGGTGTTGCAAGTGCGTGCATGGCGCAAGCCGGACCAGTGCTATTTCATCTATCCACCGCAGCCGCTCGGCCTCAAGGGAGACAGCCCAGAAGCGCTGTTCGCCTTTGCCAGTTCCTACGAGCGCATAGGCGGCGGCACTACATGGCATTGGCTAGGAACCAGCCTGAGACTGTTCCCCAGCGACTTTGAACTCAAGACACGCTACGGCCACGGCGTTGACTGGCCCGGTGGCCAGGCGTTCTACCAAACCCTGGTGCCTTACTACGAAAAGGCTACCAATGAAATCGGCGTAGCAGGCGACAAAATCGCACTGGATAAGCTCTACACACAATTTGGCGTAGAACCCTCCGGCACCTATGGCGCCAATTACAACTACCCCATGCCTCCCATCGTGGAGTCCCAGGTAGACGCAGTGTTCGGCCAGATCACCACGCTGACCATCGATGGTAACCCGGTCTACACCACGCCTACGCCGCAAGGGCGCAACTCGTTGCCAGGGGACCGGCGTCAATGCGCAGGCAACACCAACTGCATTCCTATCTGTCCTATCCAGGCCAAGTACGACGCAACCGTTACCCTCAACAATGCACTTCAAACGGGCAACGTGGATATTCGCTACCGCACCGTTGCGAACAACATCCGCGTCGATGACACGACGGGTGAAATCATCGGCATCGACTACATCACCTACGACGACCATCTCGGCCCGCAAACTGGCACCGGAACGGCGGTCGGCGCGAAATACTTGCTAGCAGCACACGCCATCGAAACACCTAGGCTCCTGCTGATGTCGAACAAGAACAAGAATTTCCCTAATGGCGTCGCCAACTCCAGCGGTCAAGTCGGCCGTAACTTGATGGACCACGTGATGTACCTGGCCTGGGGC
>Ga0206964_10126_pt2 | contig 21266 bp, 16 predicted proteins | sample Alteio_BWOrgHeat_25_FD_152980 | JGI IMG/M metagenome (GOLD analysis project Ga0206964, IMG submission 152980) | Enriched cells from forest soil in Barre Woods Harvard Forest LTER site, Petersham, Massachusetts, United States -... | ecosystem: Environmental > Terrestrial > Soil > Temperate forest >...
AAATAATAAAGTTTATTTTTTTGATTAGCTTTACATTTAACCAACTGATCGTAAAAGGCATTTTTACAATAAACATCCGAAATGTTTATGTCGGTGATCATTTGCAAATTTGTGTTGTTCAGTTTTATAGCATCTTTTTTGGCCATCCTGTAAGTGGAAACAGCAGCAGTAACTTTCCCTTCCTCAGTTTGTAAATAGCCGAGGAAGTTTAAAAAAGTATAGGATAAAAAACTGTCGTTGTCCTTATCGGACGATTGAATGGCCTTTATGAGCGCGGCCTCCGAATCATCCATATGCGATAACCGCCGCTGATACATGCTTTTAACAAAGTATTCAAATGCTGTTTTGTTTGGCGCATCATTTTTGTACAGGCTTTCATCAATAGCTATCCTGTTGGCATCAAGATTCTTAATTGAAGAAGCGACGAATTTGTCTTTGATATATTGTACCAGCGCCTTTTCTCTCAACGCACCATCGTTTATCTGCAGAATATCTAAAAGGCCGTCTGTTTTAGCCGTGGGCCGTACCTGCGCGGAACTAAATACAATGCAAAAAATCAAAAAGTAAAATTTCTTTAACATAAGCGGTAGCGGCTAAAACTGCATTGTGGCATATTTAAGGTTAAATATGCGACTGTGATCAATAGCTTTTTTTAGGTTGACATTTATGAATGTTCGCAATGCTTATGCAAATTATAAAGAACAGTCCGGAAGGCATTGTTTACGATTCAGTTGGTTAAATGTAAAGCTAATCAAAAAAATAAACTTTATTATTTTATAATCTGCTGTTTAGTAGGCCATCCAGAAAGGAAGCAGCGTTTGGGATTAAAAAAAACATTAGATGCTTATTAAAACATTTGCCTTTGAGAACGGATCGAAACCGCCGGCCCGATGTTCGGACTACAGGCGTCATTATATCAGCCCATCCCATTTTAACATTAAACAAATGTACTTGATAGTCAATCAAATGGGTAGTTTTCCTAATCTCTGATAACCAGGTTCTAATCAAAACCCCCTCAATATTTCAATACCACGAATCCTGTCTTGTGCTTGGCCACTCCATCCACCACATAATTCAATGAATAAAAATAAGTGCCCGGTGATTGCATGGCGCCTGTTTTATTGGAGTGCCCGTCAAATACCCGGGCGCCATTGTCGTAATTTTTAGTCTCATACACCAGTTGCCCGTTTCGGTTCATGACCTGTAGTTTATTATCCGGGTAGGCGGTTATACCGTCGATCACTAAAAAGTCGTTGATTCCATCGCCGTTTGGTGACAGACCCGGGTGTACCGCCACGCCGTCGCCGGCGGACTGGGGCATTCCGAGTGGTTGCTCAATGCCTGCCTGTTGACGGACGATATTCGCCTGGCCGGCCCGCGTTACAGTCACAGTATATGTTGCTTTGGTGGTTCCGTCCTGGGCGGTTCCAATAATGGTAATAACGTTTGTGCCCGCGGCCAATGGCAAGCTCCCGGATGCGGTGCCCGAAATTACTGCTGTTCCGTTTACGGTTACCGTCGCGGTGGGATCGCTGGTAGTTGGGGTTACCGTAAGGGATGTTATTGCGGCGCCCACGCCGACAGCATAACTGGTTGTGGTGTGCGAAAATGTTGGCGATAACACACCATGGCTAAGCGCCAGTGTAGCTATAAATGCATTAGTCGATTTAGCCCTTGTAACAGTCAATGTATAAGTCTTTGTCGTTATACCATCCTGCGCGGTAACCACAGTGGTAATTGTATTTGCTCCAACGGACAATGGTATACTCGCGGGGGCAGTGGCGGTTGCAACGCCGTTGACCTTAATAGTCGCGCCGGCATCAGCGGCAGTTGGTGTTATGGCGATAGTAGTTACGGTGTTGCCTACTGATGCGATATAGGTAGTTGTTGCAGTAGCAAATGCAGGGCTTAACGCGCCTTTGCTGATAACGAGGCTGGCCAGTGCCGCATTGGTTGACGCTACCGTACCAATAGTAACAGTAGCGGTACCCACACCGCCGCTGTTATAACCTTTAATAGTATACGGCGTGGGCGGGCTTGCGGCAGCGGGCGTGCCATTAATGGTGCCGGTTATACTGTTAAAGGTGAGGCCTGCCGGCAATGCGGGGCTTATAAAGTATCCGCCAGTCGGTACAATTTTTTCAACGGCCTCAGTGCCATTGTCCGCCACGTATAAATTTCCGGCGCCGTCGATAATTATGCCCGAAGGATATAGAATGCCCGAACTGATAATAACAGGTGTTCCGCTGCCCGCCGGTATCATTTTAATTGCACGGTTAAGTTCGTCAGCCACATAAATATTTCCGGCTGCGTCAACAGCTATTGCGGCTGCGTCAAAAAAACCACCAGCTATTGTAAAAGTGGGGCCGCCTGAAGCCGGGATCTCTTTAATGGCAGACGTTCCTCCGGCTGCATCACCTACAAAAACGTTCCCATAAGCATCAACTGCTATACCTGCAGGGCTGAGAAAGCCTGAGCCGATGGAAACCGGCGTACTGCTGCCCGCGGGTAGTTTCAAAACGGTATTGTTGCCAAGGTTTGTAATGTATAAATTCCCGGAAGCATCCACTGCCACAGCCTGTGGGTTACTATATCCCGAACCTTTGGGTATTGCTGCGCCACCACCCACAGGTAATTCAGTTACTGTATTATTGCTATTGTCCACTACAAATATATCTCCTGCAGGATCGACCGCAACTGCAAGCGGCGAGGGAAAAGCCAAACTAATAGTGGTTACCGCGCCACCGCCCGCAGGAATCTTTTTTATTGCGGCGCCGTTAATGTCAGCAACGTAAATGTTACCGGCAGCGTCGCGGCCTAAGCCGCCAAGGCTTTGAAAACCCGTCCCCAGGGTAATGGGCGAGTTACTGTAACCTGCCAGAGCTACTCGTGCACTGGTGGGCGCAAGTGGCGTTATTGCCGCACCCATAGTATAACTATTTGGCCCGGTATAGCTTATTGCAGGGGCAACCGGGGCATTAACTTTTATATTAACTATCGACTCGGTAAAACCACCGGCGTTGTATGCCGTTATGGTATAATCGGTAGCTGCGCTTGGCGCTAATGCCGTACCACTTATTATACCTGTATTACTGTCAAACACCAATCCCGCCGGAAGTGCAGGCGTTATAAAATAGCCGCCTGTTGGCTTTAGCTCCTTGATGGACCCTGTACCGCCATCGGTCACAAATAAATTTCCGGCTTCGTCTATGGCGATGCCACCGGGATATAATAAGCCTGAGCCAACAACCACCGTAGGGCCGCCGTTTGCCGGAATTTCTTTTACGTTATTGTAAAGATCGTCCACAACATACACGTTGCCTGCCAGGTCAGCGGTTAGCCCGATAGGATCATAAAACCCGGTTGCTATAACAGTTGCCGGCCCGCCCGCTGCGGGTATTTTTACTACGGCATGGTTGCCACCGGTGTACGAACCAAAATACACGTTTCCCCGTGCATCTACTGCGATACCCCCAGGGCCGTTGGTATTTGAATTGAGGATGATATACGAACTACTGTTTGGAGTTATCTTAGTTACATAATTAATATTGTAATTTGAAACGTAAACGTTGTCGTTTTGATCAACCGCCAGGCCGGACGGCGCGGAATAACCTGACCCTATTGCAATGAGCGTACCGCCTCCCGCCGGTAATTTGGTAACGGTGTTGGCGGTCTGATCGGCGATAAACACGTTGCCTGCCTCATCAGCGGCTACTCCTTCCGGATGGGTAAATCCCGACCCGATAACATTGGCAATGCTGCTGCCGTCCTGTACTTCGTAAATCTTGCCGGTATTAAAATCCGCCGTGTAAATATTGTCGTTGGCGTCTAATGATATGCCAATTGGATTTTGGAAGCCCACTGCTATGGTTATGGGTTTGTTGCTGTATCCTGCGGCGCCCACCCTGCTGCTTGTGGGTGCGAGGTTGGGGATTGCCGTGCCCGAAATATAGGTTTTCGCGCCGCCATAATTTAACACCGGCTGCAGGGGATTAATAACTCGTATACTTACATTTGCCGAAAATGCGCCACTGGCATTATACGCAGTTATGGTATAATTGGTAGCCGGGCTCGCCACTTGTGGCGTACCGCTGATAGCGCCCGTACTGTTGTTAAAACTTAGCCCGGCTGGTAACGCCGTGTTGAGGTAATAACCCCCTGAAGGCGCAATAAGCTGCAAGGAAGTGTTATAATAGTCGGCGACAATTACATTTCCGCTGCCGTCAGTTATTACGCCGGTGCCCGTGTTAAGGGCCGAACTCAAAGTTATTGGGCTGCCAGTGCCACCAACAAGTTCTTTTATGCTTCCGGATCCTGCATCAGCAATAAACAGGTTGCCCGATGGATCAACCGTGACATCGTAGGGAGACGACAATCCGCTTGCCAAAGTAACGACCGGGCCACCGGTTGCTGGCAATTCCTTTAAAGTATTGCCCGACAAATCAGTTACAAAAACGTTTCCTGCCGCATCTATAGCTACACCCGATGGCGCAACGAAGTTTAACGAATTGGCTATATACACGGGGCTACCCCCGCCAACCGGTATTTTTTGCACATCCTTACCCGTGTAGTCGGCCACGTAAACATTGCCCTGTACATCTGCTGCGACGCCAATCGGCCCTGAAAATCCTGAACCAACACTTACTACGCTGGTGGTATGTACGGGGATCTTATAAACAGCATTATTACCATAATCGGCAACGAAAACATTACCAAACCCATCCACAGCAACACCGACAGCTGAAGCAAACCCCGAAGCGAGCGTAATACGTGCACCGCCACCCACAGGCAGCTCAATTATTGAATTGGCGCCACCATCTGCAATGTAAATATTGCCCTTTGAATCACGCGCAATTGCGCGTGGGTTTGTAAAGCCCGAAGCATAGTTTATTGTGCCATTGTTGTAGGCCGAAGGCAATACCCCTGTGCTGGTAGGTGTCACCGTTGAAACGGCCGTGCCTGCCGTAAAAGTTTTTGCCGCGCCATAACTTAAGGTTGGTAATACGACAATCGGTTTTCCTTTTAACGGTGACTTCCGTCCCAAGGCGCTCAAATCTGTGCTGATAAATAATATTACGGCACACATCGGCACAAATAATCTGGTGGAAAAATTTGTTGTGGCCGTCGTGGCGCGCAAAAAAAGTAAAGCATTTTTCATAAGCTACTGCGTTTAAGGGTTGATCGTTATTGAAATTTCCGGTCGCATGCCAGCGCAATATTCCGCTCTGTTTTTGAATGAAAGTCCGATTGAAATATTTGTAAACTGGATTCCGGTATTTCTAAAGTGGGGTTATCAAATGTAATGTTATAAAAAGCACTAAACAATCCCTACAAAAGGGGATTTTTAAGAGATAAACGGATTGGAATTACTGGATGTCGGTAAAAACACTGCCGGCACTTGCTACAAATGCTTTCGGTGCTGGCAAATGTTTGAGCGTTAATGATAAGCAGATCAGCGCGAAAGCTGATTGCAGAAATGTACTAAGTAATGCGGAAGTACTAGTAAGATGAAGTACTGATGAGATGTTACCAAATGCTAGCATTACCAACACCTGTTACCAATGTATATTAACTGGTAACTTATGGGTAGCTGCAATAAATGGGTTACTAAATAAATAAAATCTTTTCTTTAATGAACCATGAACTATGATTTATTAACCACCTTACACCGCCACGCCTTCTTCGGTAAACAGTAACTGGTTAAGGCCCGACTGGACGGAATTGCCGTAGCCGGTGTCGTTCACAAACAATTTTTCGTTTTGGGCACTAATGTGCAGGTCGCCGAGGATAAAATCGCCAAATATGCGAATCACCGCCACCGGCATATTTACTTCCAGTTCGGCGGTAATGTTATGCTCAAGGCTCATGGCCGTGTCATCATCCATCTGGTGCACGTGGATCAGGATGCTGCCATCTGTCCGCAAAACTTCAACGCTGTCCCTGGTGGTTTTAATGGTATAAGGCCCGCCGGTTGCTGCTTTGTTGGCGAGCAGGGTAACAGGTGTACCATTAAGGTCCCTGATGTTGAGGTCAATATCCAGGTGTGTTTCGGGCGCGGGTTCGCCCTGGTCGTGATAAACGGAATTGATCCTGAGGAATTCTTTGTTTTCTCCCCCTTCTGTATAGCTGATAACTTTACTGTGAACGACAAACGCGTTCGAACCAATAATATAGGCGTATTTCATAATTGGGTATGTTTTACCAATAGATAATACAACAAACGCCAAAAATGTTTAAGCTTTTTTTTATTAGGTTGATAAACAAGGGAATTGAGCAGGATCTGACAGAACAGGAGGTTCCGGGAACGTTACCGGGCAAAAAAATGCGTTCCGTATCTCACCCCGGAACGCATACAACATCATAATCGAATAATGTTGATCAACTAAATCTCAGATTACATGTTTAATGGTCATCCAAGGTCTTTATTTGAAAAATACCAGTCAAATTGCGACCGGTAATTAAAAAATGCATTTGGTTATCCGAAGCAAAACTAATACCTAAGTATTTTATTTTCAGCTACTATTTGTAAATAGCTTATTTTTAACGGGTGCTTTGTAACAATATTATCTTATACGGCGCAAAATTAAGATTAATTTATAAACATTGCATCAAACAGTCATTTTTGTTTCTAATTATTTAGTAAAACTGTTGTTACCTTATGAAGCAATTATTTTTAATACTGTTTTTATTGCCTTTTGCAGCAAGTTCGCAAAAATATTCAAAAAGCGAGATAACGCGGTTTGAAGCTGAAGCTAAAGCAGTCACCATTATTCGCGATAATTGGGGTATACCACATATCTATGGTAAAACTGATGTTGAGACTGTTTTTGGGCTGATGTATGCCGAATGCGAAGACAATTTTAAAGGCATCGAGAACAACTATTTATACCAGTTGGGCAAATTGGCCGAAGTAGATGGCGATAAAAGTTTATACTCGGATGTGCAACTGCAAATGATAGCCGATACTGCCGACGCGATAAAAGATTACAAAGCGGCGGCTCCCTGGTTCAGGCAATTGATGGATGCTTTTGCCGACGGTGTGAACTATTATCTATACAAACATCCGGAGGTGAAACCGGCTGTATTTCAGCATTTTGAGCCTTGGTATGCACTTATGTTTACTGATGGCAGCGTATCGGCCACGGTTACCGGTGGACTGACGCTGGAGGATACACGCGATTTTTATGGTAACAAGAGCGAAAAGATAGGGGCCGTTTACAAACCCGGGCTCGATGAAAGGGAGATCGGTTCCAACGGTTTCGCCATAGCGCCTTCGCGCTCGGCCAGCGGGCACGCCATGTTGTATATCAATCCGCATGTCCCCTTTTATTTCCGCAGCGAGGTGCAAATGGTAAGCGGCGAGGGGCTAAATGTTTACGGTGCAGTAACCTGGGGCCAGTTTTTTATTTACCAGGGTTTTAACCAGCATTGCGGCTGGATGCATACCAGCAGCTATGCCGATGTAGGCGACGTGTATGCTGAAAAAATGGTCAAAAAGGAGGGGCAATGGTTTTATGAGTACAATGGTTCGCTTAAACCCGTTACATCGCGCAAGCTGAAAATAAAAGTAAAAGCCGGCAACGGTACTGAAGAAAGAACAATAACCGGCTACTACACTCATCACGGCCCGGTTTTAGGCAGCCGCGACGGCAAGTGGCTGGCCTTGAAAGCAAATAACCGATCGTATAACGCACTGCTCGAGTCCTGGCTAATTACAAAGGCAAATACCTTTGCCGAATATAAAAAGGCGATGGGCCTGCTCTCCAACGGTACCAACAACACTGTTTATGCGGACGACCAGGGAAATATCGCCTTTTGGTACGGCAACTTTATGCCTAAACGCGACCCTGCTTTGGATTGGACATTACCTGTTGACGGCAGCACTGAAGCAACCGAATGGCGCGGCTTACACAAGCTTGATGAAATAGTACATGTTTGCAACCCGGCCACAGGATGGATCCAAAACTGCAATTCGACTCCCTATGCCTCATCGGGCAAAAGCAGTCCCGATAAAAATAAGTATCCCACATACATGGCGCCCGACGGGCAAAACTACCGCGCTGTAAATGCCATTAAATTGTTGAAGGATGCCAAAAAACTTACAATGGACGATCTGATCGTCAAAGGGTACGATCATTACCTGGCCGCCTTTGATGTTTTGCTGCCGCGATTATTCAGCGCTTTTGATAGCGCGCCCGATTCGGTAAAACACCGGCTTGCCGAACCAATGGCCATCCTTAAGCATTGGGACAAACGGTCGGCTGTAAATTCGGTGGCCACTACACTGGCAGTTGAATGGGGAACGCTGGTAATGCGTGCCCTGCCACCGGCAAAAACTACCGAAGCCGGCACCTACCAAACAGAAAGGGTTGGCGCCTTGATGGATAATATGCCGGCGCGCCGAACAGTAGATCTTTTAACCGAAGCGGTAAATGATCTCAATAAACGCTATGGCGCCTGGAAAACACCATGGGGCGATATTAACCGCTATCAAAGGCCGGCGGATGGGGTTACCTTTAGCGACAGCGCCCCAAGTTTGCCCGTAGGGCAAACGTCATCTATGTTCGGGCAGCTGCCGTCATTTGTAAGCAGGCCCATGAACACGCAAAAACGGTACGGCTATTCAGGCAACAGTTTTGTCTCAATTGTGGAATTTGGTTCCCGAATTTGGGCGAAATCTATCGTAACTGGCGGAGAATCATTCGATTCCGCTTCAAAAAACTACACGGATCAGGCTGGCATGTATATTGGAGGTAAGTTTAAGGATGTATTGTTTTACAAAAAAGATGTGTTAAAACATGCCGAAAAAACTTATCATCCCGGAACTTAAGTTAAAATTGAAATATTTATATTTGAAAAACCCTGCTTACACATGAAAAAATACCTGTTCCTTTTACCTATGCTGCTTTTGGGAAGTACTGCAATGTATGCACAAAGCATAAAATTTAGCGAACTGGTATCCATAGCCGGTTTAAGTAATGATGGTGTTTATGCCAGCTTGAAACAAAATGGCAATTTTAAACAGGACTATGCCGAGCAGGTGGACGGCTATCCGATGGAATATTTTAAAAACACGGGCGTTAAGCCAAATTCAGAAAGGATAACTTCTGGTTTTTATACAAAACTTTACAACGGTACCGTTTTGCGCACCCTTGACTATACATCAACCGACGTACAAAATATCATTAACATGATAGGACAGGCAAAAAGGTATGGTCTGGAAATGCAATTCCGCGGAGTGGATGAAACAAATAATATTTACCTGTACAGCAACAGCTTTTACCAGGTAAGCATTTACATGCGCCGCGATCAAACATCGGGCCTTGTGGAGATAAAACAAAAAGAATATCTCAGCCTGGAATAAATACTAAAGTTTAAATTATTGATCTTAACTCTTTTGCAATAAAAGAAGTAATAAACTCCCAAGTCAATTTAACATGGAAAAAGTAAAGAAAATACTTTTGTGTTACGCTGCGCTATTGGCCGCTTCCGCAATTTATTTCGATTTTTTAACCAAGCATAAGCCGCCTCATTGGGAACTCATAAATTTCGGGTTGTCAGTTATCAATTTTATCGCCATAGGTTACCTGCTTTACCACTGGGATAAAGTAAGGAGATATAATTTGGAGATAGAGCAGGCTGATGAAAGCCAGGTAAATATTTCCAATTCAAACTCAACCGGAGTGGTCGCGTAATATTTTCCAGCCGTTTTGGTATAGGCAAGCGCCAGCGAAAACCAATAACCAATCCGCCATATTATTTAGCAAAAATATTACAAATATTTTTGCTAAATAATTGTAAAATACTGTAGGTGAGTAATTTTTACAATTGATATTTATATTTAAACCCGATTTTTGAAGCATATATTAATACGGGTGCAACAAATATACCCCACCAAGCCGTATTAGGGTTATAACATTAATTGTCAAAACAATACTAGTGTTATTTTACACCAATTATGCAGATATATTTAGCCTTATTATTTTCATTTTCCAGTATTTGTGGCCAAAGCAGTTTACAAAATACTTTTTTAAAGGTTGTCCAAAAAACACAATAGTTCAGGGTGAAACTTCAGGCTTGTTAAGCTTTGCACAAGCCTTTAAATAGCAGTTACAATTAAGTTATGGATAACCAACCAAGACCAAAAAATGAAAATAATCGCTTAAAAGCGCTTCACAATTACGCCATATCAGACTCAACTAATGAAAATCAGTATGACCGTATGACCAAACTGGCGGCGATTACGTGCGGAGCGCCTGTTTCGCTCATCTCATTTATTGACGAAAACAGGCTGTGGGTTAAGTCTAAAACGGGTTCAATTGTAAATGAAATAGCAAGAAATCTTTCTTTTTGCCAACATACGATTATGGGTGCCGGTTTGCTGGAAGTAGAGGATGCAACCAAAGACGGGCGGTTTAAAGACAATATATGGGTTGCCGGTGATCCCGGTTTTCGTTTTTATGCCGGGTATCCATTAATTGATTCACAGGGTTATGCTATAGGTACTCTGAGCGTTTGGGACTTCGATCCTAAAAAATTGACCATTGACCAGAAAAACGCACTGCAACTGATCGCTCAAGAGGTTATGTCAATAATTACCGGGCAAGAGCATAAGATAGAGCGGACAATTTTTGAAAAGACATTCGATTCCTCAAAAGATCTGCAGTTTATAGGGAATTATGAGGGTTTTTTTACCAGGATAAACCCCGCATTTGAAAAAACATTTGGTTGGGATAAACAATACCTGGCGGGTATTTCCTTATTTGAATTGGTTCACACCGATGATTTAGAAAAAACAAACTGCGGGTACCAGGAATTAAAGTCAGGTAAAAGCATAGCTGGTTTTATTCAGCGGTTAAAAACAAGTTCCGGCCAATATCGGACCATTCAATGGTCTTATACAACTGATGTTTTAACAAAACAAATATTTGGTATCGGCCGCGATCTTACGGACGAAAAATTGAAGACACAGCAACTTGTTGCCAGCGAAAAAAAGCTGAGGGCATTTTTCGAGAACGGGCTTGGCATGATGTGTACCCATGATATGCAGGGCAAGCTTTTGTCCGTTAATAATTTTGGAGCTTCTGTTTTGGGCTATAAAAAAGAAGAAGTCACCCAAATGGGTTTAACCCTATACGATATTGTGCCTGAGGGCAGGCAGCCTCATGTAATGGGCTACTTACAGGAGATCAAACTGAAAGGAATATCAAACCGGCAAATGCAGACCAGGCACCGGGACGGTTCAACCAACAGGATATGGCAGCTTAACAATGTGGTGGAAAAAGACGCTGACGGTGAAGATTACGTTATTGGCAATGCCATCGACATTACCGATAGTTTTAAACTGGCAAAAGATCTTCAGCACACTAAAGAAATGCTGGAGCAAACCAATAAAGTGGCCCGCGTTGGGGGATGGGAATATAATGTTTATAAAAAAACGACTTATTGGACATCAATTACGAAAGAAATCCACGGAGTTGCCCCCGATTATGAGCCTGAAATAACAAATACGATTAACTTTTACAAAGGGGCAAACAACCGGAAAAGAATAAAAGAGGCCATCAATCTTGCCATTAATGAGGGTAAGGGATGGGACATGGAGCTGCAGATCATTGATGCAAAGGGGAGGGAAATTTGGGTTCGGGAGATTGGTAATCCCGAATTTGAAGACGGTACCTGTGTTAGAATATTTGGCACCTTTCAGGATATTGATGAAAAGAAAAAAGCGGAGATAGAAGTAACCAGGTCAAAAGCTATATTATCGGCATTTGTTGAACATGCACCTGCTGCAGTAGCAATGTTGGATAAAAACATGAATTTTATTGCCGTCAGCAATAAGTGGGTGATTGATTACCAATTAACCGGCCGGCAAATTATCGGCGTTTCTTATTACGACGTATTCCCCGGTCAGGATGCTGAATTGATAGAGAGGCATCAACGGGTTTTAAGCGGCGCCATCGAAAGTAAAGAAGAAGACGTTCACAGGTTGCCGGGTGCTAACGAGGATGAGTACATTGCCTGGGAAATGAGGCCATGGCACCAGGTTGATGATACAATTGGCGGAATAATGCTTTTTACGCAGGATATTACATCCATTATAAAACAACGAGCGGAGTTAAATACTGCAAAGCTTCAGGCCGAACAGGCAAGTATAGCCAAGTCTGAGTTTTTGGCGAATATGAGCCATGAGATCCGTACGCCGTTAAATGGAGTAATTGGATTTACCGACCTTATTTTAAAAACCGAACTGAATGAGACCCAGCATCAATACCTTTCCATTGTCAATCAGTCGGCCAATGCTTTGTTGAGCATTATCAACGACATACTTGATTTTTCGAAGATCGAGGCAGGAAAAATGGAGCTTGAACCCGCAAAGTTCGACTTGTATGAATTGGGTTCGATGTCCACTGATATTATTAGTTACCAGGTTCAGTCGAAAGGTGTTGAGTTGCTGCTAAATGTTGCGCCGGATTTGCCAAGATACGTGTGGGCTGACGCGGTAAGACTGAAACAAATTTTGATCAACATGCTGGGCAATTCGTCCAAGTTTACCGAAAAAGGCGAGATCGAGCTAAAGATTGAACCATTATCCTCAAAAGGAAATTTTACAACTGTAAGGTTTGGGGTTAGGGATACCGGTATAGGCATCCAGCCCGAAAAGCTGTTAAAGATATTTGATGCATTCTCGCAGGAAGATAGTTCAACTACTAAAAAGTATGGCGGTACCGGGCTTGGTTTAACCATTTCAAATAAACTTTTAGGCTTAATGGGCAGCAAACTAAACGTGGAAAGTGCACCGGGAAAAGGAAGCCATTTTTATTTCGATATTACCCTTAGATCAGAAGAAGGCGAAGCAATTGATTCGGGCAACATTGAAATGATAAAAAAAGTATTAATTACCGACGACAATGGCAATAACCGGTTGATTTTGAAAGAAATGCTTTTGCTAAAGAATATTGAGACCGTTGAGGCTAAAAACGGAATTGAAGCTTTAGAGATATTGTCAACCGGTGAGCAGTTTGACGCCATTTTGATGGATTACCACATGCCTTACATGGATGGGCTTGAAACGATCAGGAAAATAAGGGAAAGTTTTGATTTGGGTTTAAAAGATCAGCCTATTATTCTTTTATACAGTTCGTCTGATGATGAGTGTATCGTTAAAGCCTGTGAAGAGTTAAAGGTAGACAGGCGTTTAATAAAACCCATCAAAATGCAGGAAATGTATGCTGCATTATCATCCTTGAATAAAAGGGATAGTATCCGGGAGAGCGTCACCTCACCCCGAAAAATGGAAACTACTGCCGGCCTGATAAATGTGCTCATTGTGGAAGACAATGCCATCAATATGTTACTGGTAAAAACAATCATCAAAAAGATTGCACCAAACGCATGCTTATTTGAAGCAAGAAACGGTATTGAAGGTGTAAAGGCTTTCGAATCGCATGCGCCGGATATTATCCTGATGGATATACAAATGCCGCAAATGAACGGCTACGAAGCAACCATTAAAATTCGTGAAATTGAAGAGTCTGGCCGGGTTCCCATAATTGCACTTACTGCAAGTAATGTGAAGGGTGAACTGGAAAGATGCATCTCGGCGGGGATAGATGATTTACTGGTCAAACCGTTCCTGGAAGAATCGCTTTCCTTGTTACTAAATAAATGGCTTGCGATGGGTAATCGGAAAGTGGAAGATAGATTCGCTGCTAATGGTATTGAGGATTCCGGGATTCATTTTGATATAGGCGTTATACAAAGCATTTTAGGAAATGATGAGGACGTTTTGGATGAATTAATAGGCCTGGTTAAAATTGAATTGAATCAATCAGTAATAGATTTGGAAAACGGCATAGCAAATAACGACCTTAACGAAATAAATACTGTGGCGCATAAATTGTATGGCTCTGCCGCGTCATCAGGCTTTCTTGTCCTATCAGAAATAGCCCGCGAGTTGGAGATCATGCGTGAATTCAGGGAGGATGTAATCCACGATTTATTTGTTAAAGCAAATGACGAAATTGATCTGATTTTTAAACTAATTAATGAACGGCCCATTGCTGTAAGCAAGCGGGTGCCCGTAGTTGAGTAGCCTGGCACACCCTTGACGGCGGCCGCGTGATAGCCTGATAAAAACCAGCATCAACCGATCACTCCGCTATCAACCCGAATGGTCGTGCAAAATCTTCCAGCCGTTTTTGGTATGGATAAGCACCAAAGAATACCGCCCCGAACGATCAGGCAGATTATTGCCATACAACGTAAACGCGCCTGTTAGCAAGGCATAATCATTCCCCAACAGGCGGACTTGCATATCCGAATACCGCAGGTTTTGTTTCGGCATTTTGCCATTAAAGTATTTGTTTACATACAAGGCTCGTATCGCATCCAACCCCACCGGCCCGGTAGGCATCATCATGGTAGCCGAAGGATCGTAAAGGCTCATAAAACTCTCCAGGTTCCCATTGTTCCACTCAGTTGCCGAACCATTCATGGCATTCACAATCTCTTTTGCAGCCACATCGTTTGGGTTGGTGGGCTGCGCCCCAACCTTACTTAGCCCAAAAGCCAAAAACAGCAGCAATGCAGCATACTTAATGGCGCCCTTTTTAATTTTCACAGATTTATTATCAATCATAATTTTCAGTTTATAAACGTTTACAATCAACTTTTCTCCGTTTGCCCCTGCCTACTGGCAGGCAGGTTTCAGCTTTCACCTTTTTTTGGACGCCTTCGCTTTCGGGTTAAAATCAAGCGCCAGTTTTATCCAATGGTCGAAATCTTTTTGGCGCTGAAAACCTTCTTCGCTCACATACACAAAATCCTTGCTGGGCTTATTCCTGGCCATTACCATCTGCCGCACAAAGTCGTTCTCTAAAGCTGCGTCCATCTGTTCCGCGCCAATGCGGCATAACATTTCCTCGCCGCTTACACAAACGCACATTTTACCATTTACCATAAAACATACGCCGCGGAACATTTCTTTTTCTTCCACATCGGGCAAATGCTGCAGGGCTTCCCGGATACGGTCAGCAAGCTGGATACTATATTTCATTAGTTCATAGTTGATGGTTCATAGTTCATAGCAAAAAAGGGGTTTGGATGTCGAAAAGCCTGTAGCTACCATGAACCATGAACTATGATCCATGAACTTTCCTCCTCAAACCCAACTCTCTGCTAATCCCGATAAAAGTACGATGGTTTAGCGGAAACTCCAATATTACATGGATGAGGCTCAGCAAAAATAGCCACTTAATGCCCAGGGTATAATTGTAAAAATATAATCCAACCGAAGCGATCCAGATCACCCCGATAATTACGCCCCTTGTTAAACTCATTTGGTGCCAGTTAATGATGCGCGTTTTACTGAACCAGTTGATATAATGGTAAGTATAGGCAAAAGCGATCAGCCTTGTTAACAGGATACTTAAGGGGTTATTAAATATATCAAGCGTGTGGCTGCGCAGCGTGGTGGCGTTAAGGCGACCGAAATAACCATAACTATGTATGGCCCAGGCAGCTGTTGAACTATGCCACGAGGTAAACAAAACACATAACAATACAGGGCACAATAAAAAAACAATAAAGGCCGCATAGCCCGAAATAATTTTCTGCTTTAAGGCTCCAAATAGCATAAATGCCCCAGTAAAAAAATAAACATGAATAAGCGTAGGCACATACAGCCCGAAGATGGTTTGCAGCAGGTTATTACTCAATAAAAAATAACTGGCAACAATTAGTAAACAAAACGCCAGCACACGATAAACCAAACTGCCGGTAACCAACAAAATAAAAGACAACCCAAAAGCATAAAAAACAACATACGCAAAAGGGAGCCCGATCAAATAAGTGATGATGGCGACAGCTATAACTACGGCGTAATCGTACTTTTTTAACGTAAAGAACTTGCGCTCATCTAACCAGGAGATCTCGGTTAGATAATGCGCCGGCCCCAATATGGCATATGATAGCAACACCAGCTCAAACGGAATAACCACCGCCAACCCCGCCGAAACCAGCATCGCGAGGATGTTTAAATAATTCAGTTGGTCTCTTTGGTTCATAGTTGATGGTTCATAGTTCATAGTAAAAAGCGTGTCCAAAACCTGTAGATACCAAGATACATGATTTAAGACCAGTCTGCGCAGCTACTATGAACAATGAACTATGATCTATGAACTGATAAAATTAACTTAATCAACCCAATCAACCTAATCCAACTTAATCAACCCATTACAACAATTACAACCCTTCCAACTTTTTTTAAATAAATTAAAATCTTTTAAAAACCCAATCGTCTCTATCTTTAAACACTCATAAAATTGACAACAGCCGTAATGCCAGCAGAAAAAAACAACACTATCATACAAGCCATTGGTGCGTATGGTAAAAATCTGCTGGGCTTTATCAGGCGAAGGGTAAAGAATGACGCCGATGCTGAAGACATCCTGCAGGATGTATGGTACCAATTCAGTTCGGTATTAAACTCCGAGCCCATTGAACAAACCGGCGCCTGGCTTTACCGGGTGGCACGCAACAAAATTATCGACAAGCATAAAAAGCATACAGAAACGTTGCTGGATGACATGGTTGTTGATGACGATGATGACGACGCGCCGGATTTTAAGGCCATCCTGATGACCGAAGCAACCACACCCGAAACACAATACCTGCGCAACCTTTTTTGGGAGCAGTTATTTGTAGCGCTGGACGAGTTGCCCGAAGAACAAAAACAGGTGTTTATTTGGCAGGAGCTGGACGATATCCCTTTTAAAGAGATAGCCGAACGCACCGGCGAAAAGATCCAAACCCTGGTATCGCGCAAGCGGTATGCAGTGCTGCACCTGCGCAACCGGCTGAAGCAGTTGTATGAGGAAATAACAGAATATTAAAAAATTTAGATAATAACAACATGAAACCATTTTTATACAGAGGGCGATTTATATTTATTCCATTGGCAATTGCCGCCTTCGTTGCCGTCACCGGGTTTGTGGTGATGAATTTATGGAACTGGCTGATCCCGGCCATATTCCACCTCGGATTTATTGACTTTTGGCAGGCTGTAGGCATATTTGTACTGGCCAAAATATTGTTTGGCTTTGGTAAAGGCGGCCGCGGCGGCCATGGCGGAGCGCCATGGATGCGCCACCGTATGGAAGAGCGTTTTAAAAACATGACGCCCGAAGAAAGGGAAAACTTTAAAGCACGCATGAAAGAACGTTGTGGTCACGGCAAATGGGGCCGCTACAATTGGGACGACTATAAGCCCGAAGCAGAAAAAACTGCTGAATAAACTACGAAGTCTTGAGTCCGGAGTCTGTAGTCGTTTGACGGACAGATACGGACTTGAGATTTTCCGATCCGCCTGCCGGCAACCAGGCTCAAGACTTTCGACTACAGACTTAAGACTTAAAAACATGGAAATACTCATCTTCACCACCAGCGTTGAAAAGCCCGAACAAATTCGCGAAGTAAGGCCATTGTTAACCTCGGTACCGGCCATTACCGGCTGGAACTTCGACCTGGAAGATTGCGATAATATTTTAAGGATCGAGGCCGACGATGTTTCGCCCCGCTACATAGAATCGCTGCTGCAAACAGCGGGTTTTGATTGCCGCGAATTGGAGTACTGAACAATGAAAGCTTCAACCGAGCGCCAGTTAATCCGCTGGATACATATCATTTTAAGTATCCCGGTCATCGGCTACATTTATGGCCCGGTGGCGCAACTTCATTACGCGGCAAATGCTGTGCGATGGGTGATTTTTCCGATCATCATCCTATCCGGCTTCTGGCTATGGAAAGGGCATTGGTTTAAAAGGCTATTGAGGTAACACCCCCCCCCGCTCACTATTCACCACCCACTACATAAACTGCTCTATCGCCTGCTGCAATTGCAGCGCCTGCATTACGCCGCTTTGCCGCCACTTACTTTCGCCGTTTTTAAATATCATCAGCGTGGGCACGCTTTGTACCCGGTAAGCATTGGCTGCCTGCGGGTTTTTATCTATATCGATCTTAATAATCGTCACCTTATCGCCCATGGCATCCTTTACCTGCTTTAAAATAGGCGGCATCATTTTGCACGGGCCGCACCACTCAGCCGAAAAATCAACCAAAACCGGTTTGTCGGACGCGATCATCTCCTGGAAATTTGCCATAATTATTTGAGCTTACGTAAAGGTAACATATCGGCGATACAAAAGTTTAATTTTTAAACGATTTACCGCCTTTATCATCGTGAACAAAATTGTATTGTCTTGTATCATTTTGTACAGCCAGCGGCATAAATGTATATTATTTTTGTGAAGACAATTAACAATTTATTAAATTGAAACGGTTTTAAAACACCTTCACAATTATGCCCAACCTGTACGAACCTTCAGGCAAAAAGCGCATCGAGTCGATCGATATTCTGCGCGGCGTGATCATGCTCATCATGGCCCTCGACCACATCCGCGATTTTTTTCACCAGGCCGGCCCGCTTAGTAATCCCACTAATATGGCCACCACCACGCCCATATTGTTTTTTACCCGGTGGATAACCCATTTTTGTGCGCCAAACTTTGTTTTTTTGAGTGGTATTTCGGCCTACCTGGCCGGCATGCGGCGCACCAAAAGCGAATTAAGCAGTTTTTTAATTAAACGGGGGCTGTGGCTGTTATTGGTGGAAGTAGTGTTGCTTACCTTCGCCTTTACGCTTAACCCGTTTTATAATTTTGTTATCCTGCAGGTTTTGTGGGTAATAGGTTTAAGTATGATCATCCTGGGCCTGCTGGTACGAGCACCATTATGGCTGATAGGCGCCATCGGCGCACTGATATTTTTCGGGCATGACATCCTCGACTATGTTACCTTACCAAAAAGCGGCGCCGGGTTTGTGGTCGAGCAAATGCTGTTTTCGGCCCAGTTCACCATTTTAAAGCTTAGCCAAACCCATTTGATAGCCGACCTGTATGCACTTATCCCATGGACCGGTGTGATGCTGCTTGGCTATGTTTTCGGCCAGATCTACACAAAAGCATTTGATCCGGCCCTGCGCAAAAAGATCTTGCTTTATACAGGTTTGGGCGCGCTGGGCGTTTTTATGATTTTAAGAATATTTAACCTTTACGGCGACCCTGCGCCATGGGGAACACAACGTAACGGCATCATCACCTTCCTGTCGTTTTTAAACGTAAGTAAGTACCCGCCATCGTTAATGTATTTGTTACTTACCATAGGCGTGGGCCTAATTGTACTTGCGTTTACCGAAAAAATAAAAACTAAGCTTACTGATATTTTTATCATTTACGGCAATGTGCCTTTCCTGTATTATGTGATGCATTTTTACCTGCTGCGGTTCATCAGCGTAATTGTATTCTTCGCCCAGGGTTTCCACACCAACCAGATCGTGGACCCGAAACATCAAAACCCCTTCCTTTTCGAACCGCCGGGTTTTGGTTTTCATTTAGGCGGTGTGTATTTGGTATGGCTGCTGGTGATCGTCATCCTGTATTTCCCCTGCCGTTGGTTCAGTAACTATAAAAAAACGCATAACCAGTGGTGGTTGAGCTATTTGTAGGAGGAGGAATTACGAATTACGATTTACGAAGTACGATTTGCTTGATTCGAAATGCGCTCCTCCTAATTAAATAAATATTGCAGTTATTTGTGATAATGTACAACGTGGTAATTTTTGCAATGAGTCTTTTTGCTTCTTTGCTAACGCGAGAAAATCAATCGATGGAATATTCCCTGAACTTTCAAACACAATACAATCAATTCTACTTATACGATAAAGGTTCACCGGGGGAAACAGGTTCTGAGGATTTTTGGACGGCCGAAGCTTTTAGTGACAGGTTAGCCATGAAAAGTGGTATTTTAGGAATTGGTACACAATCCTACGGTCATATAAAAGCAGAATTGCTAATATTGAACAAAGCAACCCAAACAACCAACTACAGACAATATGACCATGTTGTTGAAGGCGGACTGGAAATAAAATCAGGGGTTTTACAGGTGCTGGATTGTCCTAACTCTAAAGTTGAGTTAGCGGTTAACTTAAGACCCGGGACCTATCGTGTGAGGGTTTATTCATCGGGTATAGTAAACACTGATATGGATGAAAGTGAGGGCCACGATCTTTATAAAATAGAGATCTGGCCTGATAGAAATATCGAACGTAAGGTGTTGAAGCGGTATTTACGGCAAAAGCATTAACCTCAGCTGTGCGGTTAACAAATTTTCTCTGCGTTTGGTAACCCTAAAAATATGTCATTGCGAGCGTAACGAAGCAACCTCGTCGCACACAAGTCAGGGGTAAGGCATTGGCGCTAATGCATTGGCTACGAGGTTGCCACGCTGCGCTCGCAATGACATGAAGTAGAGATAGATGGATTTTTCCACGCATTAATGCTCCACCTTCGGCCTATCCCCACTCATCGGTTGGATAATATTATTATCATACAGCCAATCGGTTAACCTGGCGGGCCAGGTGCTGATGGTGCGTAATTTGGAACGATAACCCATATTGAAACCATGTGCGCCCTGGGTGTACAAATGGGCCTCGACAGGCACTTTGGCCGCACGGTAGGCATTCAGTAGCCGCATTAAAGATACCGAACAGCAGGGATCGTCATTGGCAGCCAGCAGGAAGGTGGTTGGCGTATCCTGGGGTATGGTGTCCGGTATAAACATCGGACCGGGATAGATCTGGATCACGAAGTTTGGTTTGGCATTCAGCCGGTCGATAGGGTCGGGGGCGGCGGCATCAGGGCCGTTAGGGCCAAAGGTTACCATATCCACCACTTCGCCACCTGCGGAAAAGCCCATAATGCCTACACGGGCCGCATCAATACCAAACTCAGCCGCACGGCTGCGCACCAGGCGCATGGCACGCAAACCATCCTGCCGGGCATGCACTTCAATTTTATAGGGCGAAAGGGTATCCCTGCCCAGGCGGTATTTTAATACAAAAACGGTAAAGCCTAAATTGGTTAAATACTTTGCCGGGTCGATGCCTTCCGCCGTCCAAACCAGCAAACGGTGACCGCCGCCGGGGCAAACCACTACTGCTGCACCGTTGGCTTTATCCTTTGCCGGTAAAAACACAGTAAGGGAGGGGTTATGGATGTTTTTTACCCAGTAGTCTTTAGCCTGTTCCGGCTCATTGCGCCGGTTCTCAAAACCGGGTGCGCCGTTTGGCCATAAAGGGATAACGTTTGGTTTATCCTGGGCCGATACGGTCGCAGGAAGGATTAAAATGCAGAGTATTAGTTTGAGGT
>Ga0206964_10162_pt1 | contig 21239 bp, 14 predicted proteins | sample Alteio_BWOrgHeat_25_FD_152980 | JGI IMG/M metagenome (GOLD analysis project Ga0206964, IMG submission 152980) | Enriched cells from forest soil in Barre Woods Harvard Forest LTER site, Petersham, Massachusetts, United States -... | ecosystem: Environmental > Terrestrial > Soil > Temperate forest >...
TGATCACGGGTGCGGCGCAGATGGACGGCGCGATTCTGGTAGTATCAGCGGCTGACGGCCCCATGCCGCAAACGCGCGAACACATCCTGCTTGCTCGTCAGGTCGGTGTACCTGCGATCGTTGTGTTCCTGAACAAATGCGACATGGTTGACGACAAAGAATTGTTGGAACTGGTTGAAATGGAAGTGCGTGACCTGCTGAACAAATATAAGTTCCCCGGCGACACGATCCCGATCATCCATGGTTCGGCGACCTGTGCCCTCGAAGGCAAGAACCCAGAATTGGGCAAAGAAGCTATTCTGAAACTGATGGAAGCAGTTGATGCAACCATTCCTCAGCCAGAACGTCCTTTGGACAAGCCGTTCCTGATGCCAGTGGAAGACGTGTTCTCGATCTCTGGTCGTGGTACGGTGGTCACGGGCCGCGTTGAACGTGGTATCGTGAAAGTGAACGAAGAAATCGAAATCGTCGGCCTGCGTCCTACGCAGAAAACGGTATGTACCGGTGTTGAAATGTTCCGCAAGCTGCTGGATGAAGGCCGTGCGGGTGACAACGTTGGTATCTTGCTGCGCGGTACGAAGCGTGAAGATGTTGAACGTGGTCAGGTACTCTGCAAGCCAGGTTCGGTGCTGCCGCACACGAAGTTCACGGCTGAGATCTATGTGTTGACGAAAGAAGAAGGTGGCCGTCATACGCCCTTCTTCAGCAACTATCGTCCTCAGTTTTACTTCCGTACGACGGACGTTACGGGCAGCCTGACGTTGCCAGAAGGCGTTGAGATGATCATGCCAGGTGACAACGTGTCGATTGAAGCGAAGCTGATATCGCCGATCGCGATGGAAGAAGGTCTTCGTTTCGCTATCCGCGAAGGTGGCCGTACCATCGGTGCCGGTGTCGTTGCGAAGATTCTCGAATAGTTTTTCCCGTGTAAACGGGGTAAAATACGATAAATGAAGAAAATCCCCGCCCCCAATCTATTTGGGGGCGGGGATTTTCGTATTCGGCGGTAGACAAACGGTCTAACCTATCTTATAACCCGAGGCTCTTTTTGCATCCGTGCCCAGGTGGCGGAATTGGTAGACGCACTAGCTTCAGGTGCTAGCGTTCGCAAGATCATGGGGGTTCGAGTCCCTTCCTGGGCACCATTGTTTGAACATACAACCATTTGTTCAAAATAGCATTTACTGATATCATGCTATTCATAACGATCACGAGGAATGATATGGGAACACCTCAAGAATCTATTTCGGAAATAGTAAACGAATTTATTCAAACCAGAGCGTCAAGCTTACTATTTCCAATTCGCATCACACATGAATTGGGTGGCATATTAACAAAGCACCAACATTACCATGCCCGTAATACACTGTTAGGGTATACGGAATCTAATCCTGGCGGCCATTTAGGAGATTTTTTTTCAAAGGCGGAGCACGCTGCTAGAGATTACTATCCTACGCTTGAAGAACATCAAACCCAAGTGTTCGATACAAAAAGAAAAGAACAAAAACATCAAGATGAGCAGGGATATAATGAATATATTGCGGCATATATTCATAATGTCCCTACAGAGATTCGTGCAAGGGACATGCAGATGGCATCCATACTGCCACGGATTGTAGGTGCATTTGATATATTAGCGGATGAAGAAGCTGGAACTAAAAACTATATAGAAGCCTACGGTATTCTTAAGGATAACCCAAAGTTTTTTGAGCAGTATGGCAAGTGGATCGAAGGATATTTTGACCAATTGAAATCTCAAGCTCCGTTTATTGCCGATGTCCTTGCAGACCAAAATCAATTCGAAAAGATTCAGAAAAAATATGAGATAGTGCTAACTAAATTAAAAGAAGAGGTCGCTAAAATCGATCCCCAAACACACGATGATTCTTGGAAAGCCTCAATAGTCCCCAAAGATACCAAACGCGGGCTCATTTGAAACTATTGTCGTTCCCATCGCTTATTAAAAAGCAGAATAACCAACCGTTTTTTGGGCACCCGCTGGCACCAAATTACAACTAACCTACAGCGTCACACCTTGTCCTGAGGGGATTTCCTGCGCTAAGGCCTCAACATGTGAGGTGTGGGGTGGCAAAGGCTGTTTGGGTAGCTGCGTGGATGCTACCTGCTGTTGCCAGCTATTATTGGCGGGGGAATCTTCCGCGCGTTCGGGCGCTGCCTCCTGTTTGGCCGCATCCTTGTTGGTGCTCGCGTGCGGCGCTTTCAGGCCCAGGATAATTTCGGTAGATTCTATCGGGTGATCAAAAATATCTTTCCAATGCTCTATGCGCCCACCGCGCACCCAGCCAAGAATGGCACCGACGGCTACCCCTGCCATGGTCGTGGTAATACCGAACTTGTTGACTTTGGCGATGGCCGACAACATGCTTTTTTTCTCAGCGCGCATAACGCTTCGTACTTCTACCATGGTCTTTTCAATAATTTCCGGACTGAAAACCGCATGCATTTTTTTGCCGAGCGTCATTTCCTTATCTTTGAACAGATGGTTTACATCCATGACGGTGCCGATGAACCCGAGCTTGGCGCCGATCGCAGAAAATGCCGCCGCCACTAATGTGCGTGCGCCAAGACTTTGCTTTTGCGGGGCATTGGGGTCGGTATCCGACGTGTGATATGCAGCATCTTCCATGTCTTTAGGATAAACTATGCCCTACAGGATGAACCACTGAATTTTTGTGAATTATTTGTGTCTGTTACGTTGCAACATATTGATTTTCATCATTTACATAGCAAGGCGTTCGGTGCGGCTAGCAAATGGTGTGGGGGGTGGTTTCCGCTGGAGCTACCGTCGGGGTGGATTTTTCCAGGTGATCTTTGCGGGTTTAGGCGTTGCAACGGAGGAAGCTTTCACGGATTTTGTCGGGGGTTTTTCATTGCTTTTGTGATGGGCAGTAGTGGGCTTTTTGTTTGAGGCAACGGAGGGGGCAGAGCGTTTAGCCGGTGGGGTGGCGGCTGAGTCTTGAGCACTATTATCACATATTTTTTTGACGAATTCATAACTCCCAATGGCTAAGAGGGAGATAAAAGCAATGATCGCTGCCTGTTGCAGTTTGCCGAATAAAACAAGGGCGAGCACTACAACGGATATAATGGCACAGGTAATTTTTACATACGACATGGGCTACTTTCATTGCTGATGCCACCACTCTGGTCATCAACGCTGCCGGCTGCCGCCATGGGCTTCACCTTCTGCCTGGAAGAGGCGGGGGGAAGGCTTGCTTACTTCGTTTTTCTTGAGTGGGGTTTTCTGGAGCGGGTGGTTCAACGCCGGTAATGGATGCGACCAGTTCCGCATAGCGCTTACTTAGCTGTTCGTGCTTTGTGCGGGTTGCCACATCCGCGCTTTCTGACGGTTTGCCACGGTCTAATAAAAACTGGATGGGACTCTTGTTTTGAGCGTGAGCGTCGCCAAATACTACAAACCTGACTTCACGTGATTTCAGTAACACATCAGAGTTACCGGGCATCATAAAGATATTTAGCAGATTCTGTGCACCATCCAGCGGCTTACCGAGTTCTAACCATGAACTCGAGATGGCCCCTACCTGGTCTTGGAGTTGCGCACCCGTCCCTGGCGTCAGGCCGTTAACGTCGTATACTTTGGTTCCGGAGCAATCCCCGTCCACTATGCCATCTCCTGTACTTCTCTTGCCAAACCATACCATAGGTCACTCCTGAAATTAGCTGGGCCGATGGGTGTATTCTACACCGCTAGTATGAAAGGTTTCTTAATTGCTAATTTTATGCTAGCGCATGACAAAACTTAAGATATAATTGAATGGGTTATCGGTATTGCACCCCGGCCTGTGTGGTCATGTCCACCAGCTGCGCCGTGGCATCGCTGATTTGACCGATATTATGTTCCCTCAGTTTTTTTAGTCCATCGGCCACTAATGTGACACCGATAGTCACACCTTCAATAGGCCCTAATGTGTTATGTACAAAATGTTGAAAATTGCCGGCAACATTGTGCTTATTTCCCGTAACGGTACTGATCAGAATGTCAGCCGCTGTTGCATATCCGTTCGCGCGGCAGATATCTCCCGGAATTCTCCAGCCTGCCGTTTCTAAAGAGTTTTCCAGATCAAGATTCGGACGACAGTTATAATGGTCGAAAATCTCTTTTTCTTCTTTCGTAAAATGATCTGGTAACTCCTGCGCGGAAGATTCGCCTATGATCACTTTAGCTCTATCGAGAAAATTTTTGACCCTTTCGACGCCCGCTTTGTCCACCCCGTTTTTGGATTTTAACAGGGTTTTCAGGAAATAAATGCCTGCATACTTTTCTTCCGGATTGTCGAGATTCTCAATCATGATATCCAACTTCAACGGTTTTTTCTGCATGAATTCCCAATCAATTTTGTGGTGATTCATATCCGTGACCGCATCACCGATCTGCTTGAGTTTAATTTCTTTCCAGTGGATGCTGGCTGAGTTGGTGAGCGCATTACCCAGCATCGGTTGGCTTATGAGATTATAAACATATTTTTCGAAGCCTTTCATGAATGCACCATTGGGATCAAGCCCGATGGCATGCGACCGTAACGCTCCATCGGCCATAGAAATATGTCCCGGTACGATCCATCCCCAGGTCTCACGAAAATCACTTTTGGAGAGTTTTCCGAGTTTGGCTGGCAGGCGTATGGCATCAAATTGTTTGCGCTCTTCAGGCCATTTGTCGGAGGCCAAATCTATTTCAAGATCCAGTTCGCTTTGCTTATCCAATGCCGTGCTGGCACGCGTGAGAAAGGCGATTACGGCCTGTTCACCCACCTTGGGGTTGTCTAGTAAGCCGAGCAGAAAATCCTGAGCCACCCAATCGTGATTCGTTCCTCCCACCGAGTGCATGCTTATCATTTCGGTCAGTTCTTTTCTGAGTTCTGTCTTGTCTTCTTTTTTCTCAAGGGCTTCTAATTCCTTGTTCGGAATTCTCAGAACCGTATCCTTTATTTGGCGAAGTTTTATTCCCTCCCACTTATCATAACCTTCCCTGATCAGCGCGGCGCCGACGAGCAGGTTTTCATAAGGCAGGATATTTTTTTCATAGTAATTAAAAGCCGTTCCGGCGTGATTTTGCCGCCTTTCCCTTCCATTTTTATGGCCATCCGTATGGGCGGGCTGCTTGCCATCATGTGGTTCCGGAACGTCGTCTTGCGGGGTCATCGCTCCATAGCCATTACTCGTGCCTTTGAGACCTGAACCAGCCGTAGCGGAGAGTCCTACTCCCAGCCAAGCCAGTCTTCTCAAGAATTCACCGCGATCCATCAATGTATCGATGGGTAATGTGGGTATTGTATCACGTTGATGCTTTTGCATCTCATTCGGATCCAGCCCCCCTTCATCCAACATTCTACGAAAGACGGCGAGCGTATCGATGAGTTCTTCCGGCCCGCGTTTTCGTAATATTGTACGAAAATAACGCATCCCTCCTGCCGTTTCCGAACGGGGGGTAATTTTGCTTATCATCCCCTCTAACTCATTTCGGGATGGAACGACCTGCGCTGCCCAACCACTGCCAGCATCATCCACATCAGGGCTGGTATTAGGTGCTCTGGTACGCTTCTTTTTGCTCATGGCAGTACATGTCTCGGTGTAATGTGAAGTGCATTCGCTAACTGTCCATAATATAGCAAATTAACGTAACCCGCACTATACCGGATTCGTGCTTTTTCGCGATATAATCGGGTGGAACAATTTGCTTTTAGGGAAGGATTTGTTTATTAGCATGCTGTTATTAAAACAGAATTTTCATTCTGTCTGCTCCCGGCCTGGATCAGGGCGAGAGTTAAGTGGATCCGAAGTTGAACCTGCGCCCGTTTATCTGATACAGTCCGTGCATTGCATCACAGACATGGCCTATGACCACCCCCATAGTGGAAGAAAAAACACCTTCGCATACTGCTTCGGTATCCGCGCTCGTACTTACGGCGATGGGTATTGTGTTCGGCGATATCGGTACCAGTCCGCTTTATACGTTTAAGACGGTTCTCGATCTGGCAGGGGGATCGGCGACACCTCAGGTGGCGCTTGGGCTACTTTCCCTGCTGTTTTGGACATTGCTGATTACGACATCTCTCAAGTACGTCACATTTGTAATGCGAGCTGATAACCATGGGGAAGGTGGCATTCTTGCGCTCATGGCACTGTTGCGTACCCATAAACACCACCGCCCGATGATTACGGCGTGCGGGTTATTTGGCGCGGCGCTGATTTACGGCGATGGGGCGATTACGCCCGCGATTTCCGTGTTATCGGCGATTGAGGGGCTTAAGATAACGGCTCCCACGATTGCGCCGTATATTCTGCCGTTATCTGTGGCCATTTTATTGGGGCTGTTTGCCTTTCAATGCAAAGGAACGCAGTGTATCGGCAGCATTTTTGGCCCGGTGATGACATTGTGGTTTCTGGTGATCGGTGGGTTGGGGTTGTGGGGAGTTGTTCAACATCCCGAAGTATTGTTGGCCCTCAATCCCTGGTACGGCATCGATTTTCTGCTGACGCATGGCAAGGTCGGATTTTTGGTGTTGGGCGGAGTGTTTCTTGCCGTCACAGGCGCGGAAGCCTTATATGCGGATATGGGGCATATTGGCGCGCGGCCGATTCGGTTGGCATGGTACGGGTTGGTGCTGCCTTCATTGATGCTCAATTATGCCGGGCAAACCGCCTTGTTAGTTTCCGGTGGGCCGATTGAGGTCAATATTTTTTATCAGCTTTGCCCTCCGGCGCTCCTGGTGCCGATGATCTTATTGGCAACCCTTGCGACCATTATTGCCAGTCAGGCGATCATTACCGGCGCCTTTTCGATGACGCGTCAGGCCATCCAACTGGGATGGTGCCCGCGTCTGGAAATTACCCAGACTTCGGCAGAGGGATATGGTCAGATTTACATTGGCGTGGTGAACTGGTTGCTGATGATCGTAACGGTAGGGTTGGCAGTCTTATTTGGCAGCTCCGATCGGTTAGCCGCAGCGTATGGTATCGCGGTGTCGCTCACCATGTTGCTGACGACATCGCTGCTCTTCGTAACCATGCGTGAAGTGTGGAAATGGAGCCTCGCGGCAAGCCTTGCCGTGGCGGGGACATTCTGTGTGATCGATGTCACATTCTTTAGCGCCAATTTGACGAAATTTCTTGATGGTGGGTGGGTGCCGCTGGCACTGGCGATCGCGATTTACACCGTGATGCGTATATGGCGTTGTGGGTCGGTGGCACTTGCCAAACATATGCAGGTGCTCACCGAGCCGGTGGATCATTTCCTGACGCGTATTCAGACATCCGGTGTACCGCGTGTGCCGGGAACAGCCGTATTTCTTAGCAAATCCAGGGAGCAGACGCCCCCCTTGATCATTTGGCATGTGGCACATAACCGGGCACTACACAGGCATATTGTCGTGCTTTCCATTGTGATTACCCAATTCCCTTGGGTGCAGGAGGAAAAGCGGCTGACGATTGAACAGATTGCCCCGGATTTTTGGCGTTTGATCGGTACGTATGGGTTTATGGAAAAACCCGATATTCCCCAGTTGCTCCAGCAAGCACGCACGCTGGGCTGTGATCTTGATTTGAGCGACGTGACGTATTATGTCGGCTACGAAACCATTCTTCATTGCCCCGACGGAACCGGGTTGCCGCTGTGGCAGGAAAAGATTTATGCGCTCTTACAGCGTAATTCTGCTCAGATTCATGAATATTTGCATCTGCCGCGTGAATCCGTGGTTGAAATTGGGCGTCAGGTGGAAGTCTGATGATGTGTGTAATGTCAGTACACACGGCACTTTAAATTATACTGCGGGGCAGGGATGTCTTTAATAACCATAAAAACTCAGCTGATATATTTAGTCCCGATCTTGCTTTTCGCGGTCATTGGACTGCATTTTGTCCCCGATTATGGATTTTTTGGAGACGAGGTGTGGGAGACCACAATGATACGCGACAATATCAATCTCGTGCACGATTATCTTCACAGGGATTTTGCCAATCCTGCGCGTAAAATTGTTGGCGATCTGTCGTATTACGGTACGTTCTTTAATTTGATTGCCTATATCATTCAAATACCCTCCATCGAAAAATACGGCTTACTCACCCCACAATCACTTTTAGCTAAGCAGTATGTGGTCTTCTTATTTTCGCTGATCGCCTATCTTAGTCTTTACGCCGCACTTTTTAGTACCACCAAATCAAAATTTTCCGGTGTACTGGTGGTGGCGACGCTTGCATTGCAGCCGCTTTTTTTCAGCAGTGCGTTTTATAATTCCAAAGAGGCTCCGTTTGCTTCCCTCTTTACGCTTTCCTCAACCACATGCGGATATATCGCCTGTGAGCTGGTGATGCTTTTAAGCACTGTGCAGACGGATAGTAACGCCATTAAACGTGCGTATCGATTGAGTGCGTTGCAAGGCGGAATCATCGGGTTATGCGCCAGTGTTCGTATCGGTGGGGTAATTACCCTGTTTTTTTTCTACGCTGTTCTAGCGGTTATTTTATTTTTAACGGATAAATACAAAGCAAAACATCTATGGCTAAATATAGTCAAATGCTGCAGCCTGACATTGGCGGTGGCGTTCCTGACGATATGGGTATTGCATCCTGTCAGTTATTTAAGGCCATTGGGGTGGATAGTAGAAACCTTACACTATTTTGCGCACCATCCCCTCGATGTGATGACCCTGACGGATGGAGAGTGGATAAGGAGCCTTGCCACTCCCTGGTATTATGTACCTAAATGGATCTTCGCCCAAACGCCGATAATGATGCAAATGCTCACCGTGACCGGTGGCTATATTTTCTTCCGATCAATTCGACAAAATAACCTGATGACTAACGCAATCGGCACAGCGTTTTTTTTACAGCTGATCGTCATTCCAATCTTCGCTGTTGCTGCTCATATGAATCTCTGTGGTGGTATGGGAAAATTTTTATTTATATGCCCGGCGATCGCGTTCTTTTCATCCCTTAGCCTGATCAGGTTATTGAATTTTGTTCCCTCGAATCATTTGGCACAATGTTTAATGGCTTTGATCGTATGCGGTACGGGTAAGTTGGCCTACGAGTTCGTCCAGATCCATCCCTATCAAGGCAGTTATTTTGTTGAGCCGTTGCGCGTTGACAACATGCAAGAGCGGTGGCGACTGGGCAGGGGGACCAAAGAAGCCCTCCAATGGCTGAATGAAAATACGCCGGATGACCAATCGACGCTGGTATTCCTCAGCGGATATAAAGAGGATGGAGTGATCGATGATTACAAAAAGAAACAACTGAATATGCTCGGCACTAACGCTTTGCGCACTATAGGCCAATCGGCTGCTTACTACATTATCGTCAATAATAGCGAGCCCTTTACTGCTGGACCGGGTACCCATTGTACAACGGTTCACTCTGTGGAAAGAAAGCTGGCTCCGATTACATTAAAGATAGCGTCTATATGGCATTGTAACTGAAAACAATCTGACCCGTGGCGGCCGGAGGACAGTTTTTGTACAATTTGTTGTTGCTTGCAAGGGCAAGCCTGTCTATATACGACTTCGCGAAACGGGCTTGGTGCTTGGCTGGCCTTTTCTCCCCCATACGGATCTTTTTTGTGCAGCTACTCTGCCACTGGATGCGTGAAATATGGGGAATGTGCAGTGAAATTTGTAAACGTTTAATTGACCCTGAATGTTTATAAAATATTGAATTATAGGGTTATATATACTTTATAAAGCGTGGAGGAGTGGCCGAGTGGTCAATGGCAGCAGACTGTAAATCTGCCCTCTTCGGAGTACACAGGTTCAAATCCTGTCTCCTCCACCAATAAGTTATTGTATATATAACATATATTATATATGCAGCACGGCTGTCAGCGCTCCGCTGAGATCGCTATGGGGCGGGGGTGTTACTTGGAAACTGTGTGCGTATCCCCTGAAGCAACATTATCCGATAGGACCACTTTCCAGGTCTCATCCGGATCAAATTCTGAGATCAATGGTGCGATTTGAGCAGTGTTGGGGCCAAAATTCTTCTCATACACGATGCCATGTTCATTGACGATGAAGGTCATAATTCCGGAATCATTGTAAGTAGCGGGATAGGCCAGTAGAGCAAAACCGCCGGTCATGCGACCATCTGCAATGTAATTACGTGCGCCACCTCTGGCGTCAGGGCCTTGTTTTGTGAGGATCCTGTAATAATAGCCGTGATAAGGTTCACGTTTTTCCTGTATCGATTGCGCATTATAGCCCTCGGCCTCGGCACCGGCAATAAGCGGGCCCAGCGGGCTTTCTTTTTCATTTTCAGCCACTGGCCAATACAGCCCATCATGCATGCCGGAAGCACTCAGGAACTTTTGCGCATATTGATGCTCGTGCCCGGCGGCATACTCCTGCTGGGCTTCGACATAGGCCCGACATACTTCAATCCCATTCAATTCGTTGCGGCCGATTCGCCGGTAGAGAATTTCATCTTCTCCCGCTTTGGTGTCAAAACGCCATTTATTCCCCTCGCGTACCAACGGAATCGGTAGCGGCCATTCTTCCGTACCAATAATCAAAACATCCTTATTGTCACCTTCGCTTGCCAATCCGTGCGACACATCGTAGGCGGCAAGAAATTTCTCTCTGCCTTCCTTATCGGCAACGCTATCTCCTGATAAAATCAGTTTTTCAGCATCCGGTCCCAGAATTTTTAGAAGCTCGGGTACATCATCTTTCCGATTGGCAGAAATCAGCGCCGCTACTGCTTCGTCAGGCGTTTTAAACGTTTCCTGCATTGCGGTTGCGGCAAAGGCCGGGGATATCATTGCTAAAACGCCAACAAGGCTTACAGCTGCGATGAATCGCCGCGGGCTACCCAATTTTTTTTGGCCATTACTCATTCCATCCTCATAATGTTCGAGAGTCTTCATATGCTAGTGCCTATGATCATTTGTTTGATTGCCGCTTTCATGCTGACTAGGAGCACTATTAGTGTGGCTGTGGGCACTTTCAGCCGCTGGTGCGGATGAATGGCTGCTTAAACCACGTGCTGCCTGGGCACGAACCTCAGCTCCATGTGAAAAAGATTCAAAAACAGGCGTTGGTCGGCGCGAGGTGGGCGCAGTAGCGATCGCGGAAGGATGCACCGCAGTCGCCTCAGCTTCCGGACGTGTTATAGCACTCGGCACTCTCTGTGCTTCCTTCGCCTGGGCATTAACCGGCGGCGCGGCTGTTATAGCACTCGGTGCTCTTGGCGCTTCCGTCGCTCGGCTGGGAGCTGGCTGTGTGGCAATAGTTTCTGGACGTGTTACACCACCGCTCGCTCTTGCTGCTCCTTCCGCCTGGGTGCCAACCGATGGCGTGGCTCTGCCACCATAACCGCGCCAACTGCGGCGTGCGTCCTCGGATGCATGTTGGAATTGTGTCCGCACACTGGCCGCATGGTAAGGAACGCCGTGGCGATGGGCCGGGTCGTGCTGCCATACGCCTGAAGCAATCGGAGGACGGTCGTGGTTGATATGCCGGAACCGGTCGTTATCGATGTCGATGCGGTGGTGATGCCAGTCCCAATGATCCCAGTCCCAGAATGAGACGATAAGAGGAATGCCAATACCGAAACCGAATACTCCTTCATCAAAAGAGATATACCCCGGTGGCGGCGGAAAATAATAAGGCTGGTAATCAGGATACGGCCAAGCGCCGTAAACCACCGTAGGATTATAATAGGGAACATACATGGTTTGTGGATTGGCGGGGGCAATAACGATATCCTGGTCTTGCGTCGAGACCGTTTGTTGCGGGGTGTTCTTCAGGTTACCTGCTGCCTGCGCCTGCTGGCGTAACCGCTGTACCGAATCCATCACTGCCGGTTGATTCGCCAGAAAGGCGTCGCCCATTTGCTCTGTCCATTGGAGGTTCTTATCCATCATGTCCAAGACTTGCGGAAAACTCGCTAACGCTTTGACGCTTGGATCCCAGGATTGTTGTTCGAGTGCCGTCGCCAACGCATCGCCCTGAAGAGAGGCATTCTCTTTCCGCCAACGCTGCGCTTCCACGACCTCCAGCGGATAGGTCGATGCCATGAGTATCTGCGCTACCAGCGGATCGGGATAAAGCGCGATGGGTGCCAGCATCTGGTCGATCTGCCCTTGCGTGTAAGCTGGCGCCGCTTGTGACGGCGACGGCTCTGTCTGTGCATAGGGCGTGACCGGCGTTATCAGCAAATAACCAGCCGCCACCAGTATCTGATACATATACGTACGTCGCATTGGGCTCATCTTTGCAATCATTAGGTAGCCCTTATATGATTATAAACGTAAAAATTCTAGTCGCAGGGTACACAGGAACAGGTTGCTTTTCCAATAGGGTTTAATGGGAAGTTATAAGTTTTCCGTTAATAACACAATAAACAGTAGAAAACACTAACAATACCGGGTGTTGATCATAAAAATAAGGCGGGCCTTCTCCAGGACTCGAAGATGTTTTATGCAACATAGACCGTTTTGGCGTTCATGAACTCCCGAATACCCAGGGTGCCTAGTTCCCGTCCATAGCCACTGTCTTTTGTCCCGCCAAAGGGCAGGCGCGGATCGGAGCGCACGAACGTATTCACAAACGTCTGCCCGGCATCGATGCAGGTTTTTGCCACGATTTCCGCACGTGCAAGATCAGAAGTAAAAACTGCGGAACCAAGACCAAAATGACAGGTATTGGCGAATGCAAACGCTTCTTCTTCATCTTTTGCTTCAATGATGGCGGCCACGGGCCCAAATAATTCTTCATCAAATGCGGGCATGCCCGGCTTGACATTGCCAAGTATGGTCGGCGGATAAAAAGCGCCGGGTACATTCGGGATAACCCCACCGAGCAACAGTACGGCTCCCTGTGCAATACTTTTTTGCACCTGATCGTGCAATGCATCACGGAGATCTAGCCGCGCAAGCGGTCCCATATCCGAGAGCTCGCTTTTGGGAGGGCCAAGTGTAATCTTCGTAAAATACGCTATAAGATGCTTCTCAAAGGCATCTCGCACGGACGCGATAATAATAAAACGCTTAGCAGCAATGCAGCTCTGTCCAGTATTCAGCAGCCGGCTTTTGGCACATTCCACTGCCGCTGCTGCAATATCTGCATCCGCCAGGACGACATAGGGATCGCTGCCACCCAGTTCAAGAACGGTTTTCTTGAGCAGGGACCCCGCTTTTGCGGCCACGGCTTTGCCCGCTTCCGTGCTGCCAGTTAGGGTAACGGCGCGAATAGAAGGATGTGCAATGACTTCACCAATAGCATCACTGCCGATCAATAAGGTAGAAAAACAACCCGCAGGAAAACCGGCATCACGGAAGATTGCTTCGATCGCCAGCGCGCAACCACACACGTTGGAGGCGTGTTTCAGTATTCCCACATTACCTGCCATCAGATTAGGCGCAGCAAAGCGGAATACCTGCCAGAAAGGAAAATTCCACGGCATAATGGCAAGAATTACGCCAAGCGGCTGATACGTTACAAAACTCGCTCTGGCCTCGGTTTTGATGGGCTCATCGGCGAGTAATGTTTCGGCATTCTTTGCGTAATACTCGCAACATGTGGCACATTTTTCGATCTCTGCTTCGCCCTCTTTAAGCAGCTTGCCCATTTCATCGGCGATGAGGACTGCAAGGATAGGTTTGCGTTCACGTAATATACGAGCGGCTTTTTTAAATAAAGCGGCCCGCTCAGTAAATGAACTGCTCTTCCATGTCGTAAAACAAGCCTGTGCCTGTTCTATCGCCTGGTTCACGTGCTTGGGGGAATGCAATGAATAATCGCAAATTATTTCACCAGTGGTCGGGTTGATACTCTGCATATTCCACTTCTCAAGTTGCGTGCAATATAGGGCTTCCTGTTTTATTGCGCAGCCTTTTTCTTTGTCTGATTGGTGGTATAGGTGCCAACAACCTCACTTTTGGCCAATATATGATCTTTCATCGCCTCTTTTACCTGCGGGCCGGTAAATGGCGCTTTCAAGCCGAGCGAAGGAATATCCAGCGCATAGACCTGAAAATGATAATGATGTAGCAGTTCATCATTCCATGGCGGACATGGGCCATCGTAGCCATTGGCGCTTTTGCTTCTCGAACCCATGTCATTGCGACCGACCATGCCGGGAGGTGTCCCGCCTTCGGGAAGACGGAGTGTGCTCGTGGGAATATCTACCAGCACCCAATGATAAAAATCCCTGCGCGGAGCATCCGTGGCAATGGTTTTTCCGGCTTTATTGGCTGATTCAAAATTGACGGGTACATCCTTGTCCACCACGATAACCACATAGGATTTTGTCGTACCGGGCGCGCCTGACCAAATGACTTCCGGACTGATATTTCCGCCTGCGCGGGTAGCACCTTTTCCATCCGCGGTACAGGAGGCAAATTTCTCGGGGATAGGTTGTCCCTCCTCGATGCCACCCACTGCAATAATCATCGCCGCTGCATCTTGCGCCTTGGCGGAGGGGCTAATACTGGTTTGCATGAGTAACAACGCTAACAATATTACTTCGTATCGCATGGGTCATAAAAGATGGTGTGTTTTATAAATACGGGGAACCGGAGGATATAATTTCATATAAACTTTTTTCGAGTTTATTGCTAATTTCTCCGGTTCCGAGCCTGCGAACATAAAGCCCTACAGGAAAGGACACGCTATCATTTTAAAAATAAGGAACAAAGCGAGAGTACTGCAATTTATTATAAAGAGTAGATAAGCGCAGATATGCCGCCTTACCTTACTTCACATTCCGCATAACTTTCTGAGAAGAGCGGGCACGGCGGGAGGGCCGTATTGACCTCTTATCCTAACGTTGTTAACATGGGCACATGCGTAGCATTTTGATAGCAATATTCGTAAGTCTTAGCCTCTCGGCCTGTGGTGCAGGATTGGGCGGTGCCGCTAGTGGTAATAACAATGGCGCGTTTGGGATGATCCGTGAATCATTGAAGTTCTGATGATGCAATGCGCTCAGGGACATGGCTTATAAACCAAGACTGCGTTATAAATCAAGTGATTGGGTGCATTATGATCGGTGACGCCCGGCCTGAAATTGCAGCTTCTCATTATTAACCATTACTATATAATTAACCTGTAAAATTAACCCGATTGCCCTTCATACCTTACGAAAGTCACTATGTCGGAAGAACAGGGAGAAAAAGCCGACGAAGGGGACGTTCCCCCACCGGCTGGCAATACGAAAAAACCGGCGCCCCCCGGGCGTGCCAAGCGGATTGCGAATAAAATTGTAAAATATTCATTGGTGGCAACCCTCATTAGCTCCCCCTTCCGTGGTACGTGGCCTAATATGGCTGTCCGGGGACTGCAAACGACCGGCCTCTTGCCGAAGCTTGGCGATCTAAAATCACAGGAAACCGAGGCCGAAGAATATCTGAATGTCGTGGGACCAGGTTTTGTCGATGGCATAGACGCGGCTCCGCTGCCTGCTATCCCGTTGAAACCTGCGCGGGTTGAAAACTATGTCATTGAACCCAGTGGGAAGGATTTGCCATCGTATTTTTTTCATAGTGAAGGCCCTTTGGGGGCGCTTTCTATAAAGCGAATGAATACAACCGTGCTTCACGACCGCAACGTGGCATCTAGCTATTACCATGGGCTGAAAAAAACACTGGGCCGGGATCCGGAAGTGAAGCTGATTGATGGGCTTGCCTGTGAAGGACTGATTTTCAATGGCCCACACGTGGCGTTATTCAAGAACAGCAAAACCATTATTAATAAAAGCGTTGGCGCTGCTGCGTTTGAACCCACGCGCGATACCCACGACGACAAGGCGTGGACATTTTTTGCTGCTGGTAACCTTGGTTCTGGAGGTGCTGACGATTTCCACGCACAGCTCAGCGGGGTGGGCAATCATGGCCCGAGGAACGTCATGGTGGGTTCAGCTCATAGCTCATCCACCCATTGTGGCCCGGTTTTTTATACTGACGCATCCACCAGTGGAACAATAAAAGGGGAGGAAGCCCGCTTCGGTTTTCTGCCCTCGGATGTTTCCGAAGGAACGAATGGATACGATACGGTCACTGAAGGGTGGGGCGGTACTTCGATGTCATCGCCTACTGCGGCGGGGGCCAAATTTTCTCCCCTGATGGAACGATATGGCAATTACCTTTCGGAAGAACAGATTTTTACCGCTCTGTGTTATGCCACCGCCAAGACAACCAAAGAAAGCCTTTCACCTAAATTGAAGGATGTCGCCGCACCATTTCAATTGGGGGTTCCCGACGTACTACCTAAATTGGGAGTTCCCAACCTGCCGTTTAAATTGGGGGGCGTTGATGGACCGTTATTTGTCACGCAGACTACTGAAACGTATGGCATGTACGACGCTACTAATACTCCGGCACGGCCGACGGAGCGCCAGCATTTTTATGATCCTGCGATGCATGGGTTCGGAAAAGTTACGTCGGAGGCGGTGTCTGAAGCAGACCGGATTTGCCAGGATATGGTGATTTATACCGCCTATCGTCCACAAGCGGTGTGCCAGCCAACCACCATTAAAGCGCATCTTCGACTCAGTGAACAGGCCACACGCGATGAAAAAGGGCGGTACGTTTATAAGGTGCAATTGCCGCATCGAGTCAATCTGAATAATGTCGTTCTTCAGGGTACTGTAAATACCAAAAATCTCAATAAAGAGAAGATTTCAGTTGTTGCCGGGGGAATTAAAATTCGAGTGCCCGTGGGTAATTTAGATCCGCTCAAGGAGCAGGAATGGGTAAGTAATGGCGAGGAATCGAGCTTTATCGGTAGCACGCGTGGATTCACGGGCGCCGGGCCAGTGGATGAGGTTGAAATTCGCTCCACTGTCCCGCTTCAGAAGGATTTTTCTCTAACGTTGTATAATACACTGGCGGAGAAAGATGTTGTGAGTACCCTGCCTTGGCTGCATGCGTCTGTGGACATGTTGCAGTTACGCGATAAGGAGAGGATCCGTTGGTCGCTAAGCAATGTTAAGCCAATAGATACGTCAAAAGTAGAACCAAACCCTATACATGTCAGGGTCGGAATCTACCCGGCCAATGTGCCGCGAGATGAAGTTATTCAGGATCAGCAACATGAACAAGCCCAAATTAAGCCGCTTCAAAATGATGAGAATAGACCCGATCGGCTGCCAAAAGAGGTTGCTTACTGGCGGAAGCGTGAAACGGATCCGCCTCCTACAGAAACCTATATAGGAAAAACATAAGAGATTGTTCCATTCCAGAGGCGATTTACGCCTGGCGTCGTGGAACCAATACGGCGGTGACCATCTCCATTACGAGTGCATCGTGTTGATTGTATGTTTCTGCGCGATATTTGATAATGCCTTTTCCGGGCCGTGAATTCGATAAACGTTTTTCTATAATCGTGATGACAATGTGCAGGGAGTCACCTGGTTTGACTGGCTGTGGCCAGCCGATGTTTTCAAGCCCCATCCCCACCAGCCCACCGGCAACCCTTCCCAGATCGGTTTCCGTTTTGAGCCGCATGGAGATAGCCGAGGTGTGCCAGCCGCTGATTACCAGTTCGCCGAATATACTGTCCTTGGCTTTGACTTCGTCGAGATGCATCACCTGCGGATCATATTCCGTGGCAAAGCGGATGGCGTTATCCTTTGTAACGGTATAACTGCGCGGGCTGCGCAGTTGTTGCCCGATCTCAAAGTCTTCATAATACAGTTTGTTATCCATCATCACCCTTCCTTTTTCTCTGTATAACTGATTGTGTAAATCTTACCAACTGCTAAAATGCGCGGCGTATTTGCGCAGGGCTAACTTTACGAGAACAAAAAACAGCATAGGAGTTGTATGGACTTTACGCTTCCTGAAACCCATCAAATGTTACGCGATTCTGTGCGTAAATTCGCAGAAAATGAAATTGCTCCTGTGGCGCGCGAACTGGATAAACGTGAGGTATTTTCAGAAGATCTTACGCGCAAAATGGGCCAATTGGGCCTGTTTGGTATCGTGGTTCCGGAAAGCTACGCCGGGCAGGGGATGGATTATTTGGCCTATGCCATTGCCTGTGAAGAAGTGGCGCGCGTGGATGGATCGCAGGCGGCGACTATTACCGCGCATAATTCACTGGGGATTGGGCCGCTCTATTATTTTGGCAACGAGGCACAGCGTAAAAAATATATTCCGCAGCTTTGTACGGGTGAAAAATTATGGGCATTCGGTTTAACGGAACCGGGGGCAGGTTCTGATTCACGCGGCAGTAAAACAACGGCCAAAAAAGTCGATGGCGGCTGGATCATCAACGGGGCGAAGATTTTTATCACCAATGGCGCAAGCGCCATGAATGTGGGCGTTACTGTGCAAGCGGTGACGGGATCACGCGGGGAGGGAAAGCCTGAACTTTCCTGTTTTATTGTTGATCGCGGTACCAAAGGTTTTTCTTCACGCCCTATGCACGGTAAATTGATGTGGCGTTCATCGGATACCTCGGAACTGTATTTTGAAGATGTCTTCGTGCCGGATGAAAACATTCTCGGTAAACAAGGCGATGGCAGCAAGCAGATGCTCTCCACGCTGGATCGCGGTAAGATCGGTATTGGCGCGATGGGGGTGGGGTGTGCGCAGGGAGCCTATGAAAAAGCGCTGGCGTATGCCAAGGAACGCCGGCAATTCAATCAACCTATTGCCAATTTTCAGTCGATCGCTTTTGCGCTTGCGGATATGCACATGAAGATTGAATTGGCGCGTACGTATCTTCACAAGGTATGCCACATGGCCGATCACCATGTTGCCTTTACGAAAGAAGCCGCAATGGCAAAACTCTACGCTTCCGAGATTGCCGGAGAAGTCACCGATATGGCGGTGCAGATTCACGGCGGATACGGGTTGATGGAAGAATACGATGTGGAACGCTTCTGGCGGGATCATCGATTGCTTCGTATTGGTGAGGGGACTTCTGAAATTCAGCGGCTGATTATTTCACGCAGTATTGGTTGTGGTGAATAAGTAAAAGGCCATGGCCAAACGGTTGGTATCATACTATAGGTAGGTGAGGGGCAATGAGTAGTTTAAAGGTTGGGCTCAAACAAGAAATGAATGACGCTGAAAGCAATCAAACCTACCATCATGGATTGGTGCAGGAACTGAAAACCATGCTGGATCGTGTGGCGCAAGGCGGCGGCGAAAAATCCGTCGAGCGTCATCGCTCGCGCGGCAAATTACTTCCACGTGAACGCATCGCCCGTATTCTGGATCCTGGCTCGCCTTTTCTGGAATTGTCTGCGCTCGCGGCGCATGGAATGTACGCAGGTGAGGGCGGTGTGCCCTCTGCCGGGGTTGTGACGGGTATTGGCCGCGTGCATGGGTATGAATGTATGTTTGTCGCCAATGATGCGACGGTGAAGGGCGGAACCTATTTTCCGATGACCGTGAAGAAGCATTTGCGGGCACAGGACATTGCCATGCAAAATCGTTTGCCCTGTATTTATTTGGTGGATTCGGGTGGTGCATATCTTCCGATGCAGGATGAGGTGTTTCCCGACCGCGATCATTTTGGCCGTATTTTCTTTAACCAGGCACGTATGTCCGCAGCGGGTATTCCGCAGGTTGCAGCAGTGTTAGGGTCATGTACGGCGGGGGGTGCCTATGTTCCTGCCATGTGTGATGAAAGCGTGATTGTCAAAGGCAATGGCACGATTTTTCTCGCGGGGCCGCCGCTCGTAAAAGCGGCCACCGGAGAAGATGTGACGGCAGAAGATTTGGGTGGCGCCGATGTGCATACGGTGCAATCGGGTGTGGCTGACCATTATGCCGCTAATGAGGAAGAAGCGTTGGCAAAGGTGCGCGAGATTATCGCCAATCTCAATTGGAAAACAGCGGCACAGCGCAATACAGCTGCTTATGACGAACCGCAGCATTCGGCGGAGGAAATATATGGTATTCTGCCTAAGGAATCGACGCGTATTCCCTTTGATATCCGGGAAATTATTGCACGCATTGTGGATGGCTCGCGCTTCCACGAATTCAAGAGACGCTACGGTGCGACGGTCGTGTGTGGCTTTGCCTCGATTCACGGTAGCCGCGTTGGAATTGTCGCCAATAATGGTATCCTTTTTTCAGAGTCAGCGTTGAAGGCCACGCATTTTATAGAGCTTTGTGCGCAACGTAAAATACCATTAGTATTTTTACAAAATATCACCGGGTTCATGGTGGGGAAAAAAGTAGAGGCAGAGGGCATTGCCCGTCACGGTGCCAAAATGGTAATGGCGGTTTCCAACGCGCAGGTGCCCAAATTTACCGTCATTATCGGCGGCTCATTTGGTGCAGGCAATTATGGTATGTGTGGTCGTGCCTATGACCCCCGATTCTTGTGGATGTGGCCGAATGCCAAAATTGCAGTGATGGGCGGCGAGCAGGCAGCTGATGTGCTTGCGCGTGTACGCGAGGATGCAATCGAGAAAGAAGGTAAGAAAGTTTCGGCAGAAGAGCGCGACGCGATTCGCAAGCCCCTGCTGGCAAAATATGCGCTGGAAAGCAGTGCTTACTACAGTACGGCCCGGTTATGGGATGACGGGGTGATTGACCCCGTTACCACGCGTGATGTGTTGGGGCTTGCCATCGCCGCGAGCCTTAATGCTCCGATTGAAGACACACGCTTTGGCGTATTCCGGATGTAATGATGGTATATTCATTCCTTACCCTTGATATTGATTTGCGCGGTGTGGCGAGTGTGAAGCTCAATCGCCCGGAGGTGCACAATGCCTTTGATGATGCGTTAATTGCAGAATTAACGCAGGTGTTCGCTGAGCTTGGGAGCAATCAAAAAGTACGATTAGCAGTCATATCTGGAAATGGGAAATCTTTCTGTGCCGGAGGGGATTTGAACTGGATGCGCGGCATGAAAAATTATAGCCGCGAAGAAAACATCGAAGATAGTAAGCGCCTTGCCACCATGTATGCACGTATACGCCATTTCAGCAAACCGTTGATCGGAGTGGTGCATGGCGCAGCGCTGGGGGGTGGTTCAGGACTGGCCGCCGTCTGTGATTTTGTGGTGGCCGCACAGGATGCTCGGTTTGGTTTTACGGAAACACGGTTGGGCATTCTTCCGGCAGTGATTGGGCCTTACGCGATCGAAAAAATTGGTGTCTCTGCTGCCCGCGCGTATTTTATCTCCGGGATGCAATTCTCTGCAGAAACGGCTTTGCACATTGGGTTGATTCACCGCATTGCTCCCAGCGAAAGGCTGGAGATAGTGCAGGAAGAAATTATTGGCGAATTTCTGAAAGCAGCA
>Ga0206964_10166_pt1 | contig 20792 bp, 17 predicted proteins | sample Alteio_BWOrgHeat_25_FD_152980 | JGI IMG/M metagenome (GOLD analysis project Ga0206964, IMG submission 152980) | Enriched cells from forest soil in Barre Woods Harvard Forest LTER site, Petersham, Massachusetts, United States -... | ecosystem: Environmental > Terrestrial > Soil > Temperate forest >...
GCCGAAACTGCTCCTCCCGCTGGGTGGGGATACTGCGGCACTGCGCAGACAGGGAACGCTAGCGGATGGGATGAGAACGGCGGCAGCAGTGGTTTCGCCTGTCTTGATGGAATTGGACGAGGGAAAGGCGACTTATTACAAGGGACGTTTCCAAACAAGTGTGACAAGACCTTGGGCTGCTCCTCTTATCACGGGCAATGGCCAAATCAGGTCTTAGAGCCGTTATACGCTTGGGAGAATACTTATAATGCTGTGCCACAGGAACCGGATCATTATTCCGTAAACGAATCTGGTTCGGCAATTTCTGAGAACAGGGACTATTACCTGCAACTACCGAACTACGACGAGAGTGCTGCGTTCAACGGCGGCGCTGGTATTGGTCAGGGTTTGCTCGCGGGACGTCCCACAGCCTGCACACCAAGCGTTGCTTACTGGGCCACAGACGCCAACACGCTTTACCAGTGCTCGGCCACGAACAAATGGACGACCTACTATACTCCCTACACATATCCTCATCCCCTCGTCACGGGTTCGGGAACAACTCCCGCTCCTCCGATAGGCCTTCAGGTGACTGTTAATTAATCTGCATGGTCCCCACCACCCCTCATATAACTAATGGGGAATTTATACTCCTCCACCGGTAGGCAGACAGCCCTACACAACCGATTTCAGGACTTTGCCATGAAGCCTCTGGTCTCCATTCTCGTTCCCGCATATAACGCCGAAGAAACAATCGCTTCTGCGCTCCGGTCTGCGATTGCACAAACGTGGCAACGCAAGGAGATTATCGTGGTCGATGATGGTTCCAAGGATCGGACGGCAGAAGTGGCGCAGCGATTCGCCTCGACAGAGGTCGCAGTCGTGTCTAAGAAGAACCAGGGAGCTGCGGCGACACGCAACTATGCTTTGCGCCTGAGCCAAGGAGACTACATCCAGTGGCTGGATGCCGATGATCTGCTTGCGCCGGACAAAATAGAACGGCAACTTTCGACGCTGCGAGAATCTGACGGCAGGCAAATCCTTCTGTCGTCGGCGTGGGCCTTCTTCAACTATCGGATCAACCGTGCCCGCTTCGTCGAGACGCCGCTGTGGCAAGATCTTTCCCCAGTCGAGTGGCTCCTGAGGAAAATGGGAAAGAATCTTCACATGCAAACTGCAACGTGGTTGACGAGTCGGGAGCTCACAGAAGCAGCGGGACCGTGGGACGCACGCCTACTGGGCGACGATGATGGCGAATATTTTTGCCGTGTGCTCCTGGCCTCCGAAGGAACCCGGTTTGTGCCGGAAGCGAAAATGTTCTACAGAATTACTCCATCGAGCCGATTGAGCCACATTGGTGCGTCAAACAGAAAGAAAGACGCGATGCTGATTTCGATGAAATTGCACGTTCAGTACCTCCGATCGCTTGAAGACAGCGAACGAGTCCGGAAGGCTTGCCTAACGTACATGCAGAATTGGTACCACCATTTCTATCCGGAGCGGCCAGACATCGTTGCGGAGTTGCAGAGCATGGCCGCGCAGGTTCAAGGACATTTGGAGGAACCCTCACTGCGCTGGAAATATGCCTGGATGAAACCGGTATTTGGATGGAAAGCAGCAAAATGGGCCCAGACGGTGCTTCCGCAGTTCAAGGCTTCATGTCTTCGGCAGTGCGACAAGGCAATGTACAGGTTGGAAGCTCGCGGTACGTAGTCGAATAGGTCGCTGGCTGTGAATATTGCTCAAAGGGACCAAGTCCATAGGACCGCGTAGGGGAGACTGTGAACCTGCTCCAAGAGTACCGAAAACTAATCTTCAACACCGGCGACAGATATGAAGCAAAATTTCAAGGTTCGGGAGAATGATTTGGACCGGCAAAGCCTCGGATCAACGTCGCGTTTTACGATGTTCGAAGCGCCCTCTGATTTTGCAGTGTCCCTGCTTACCGGGGGCAGCGATAGGCCGTACGTATTCGGCCTCGCTACGTCGCTTACGTCAAAGGGAGCGACCCTGGATCTGATTGGTAGCGATGAGCTCGATTTCGCGGAATTCCGCAGTAAGCCCCAAATCAATTTCTTTAACTTGCGCGGTAGTCTCCGACTGGATGTCGGTACGCTAAGGAAGGTGTTCAGGGTATTGACGTACTATGGCAGACTAGTTCGCTACGCTGCGACAGCGAAGCCAAGAATTTTTCACATTCTGTGGAATAACAAATTCGAACTCTTCGATCGAACGCTATTGATGCTCTACTACAGGTTGCTGGGGAAGAGGATCGTCTTCACTGTCCACAATGTGAATGCAGACAGACGGGATTCCCGCGATACGCGCATTAACCGGTTTACGCTGCGAATCCAATATCGGCTAGCCCACCACATCTTTGTTCACACGGAAAAGATGAAGCTTGAACTCATTGATGAGTTTGGTGTGCAGCCACCTCGCGTCACGGTTATTCCTTTCGGGATCAATAATGCTGTTCCGAACACGTCCCTTACGCCGACCGATGCTAAACGACGCCTGGGTCTCCATGACGATGATAAGGCAATTCTTTTTTTCGGCAGGATCACGCCTTACAAGGGCCTTGAATACCTGATCACTGCATTTCGACAGGTTCTTGCCCGGCAAAAGGATTATCGCTTGATTGTCGCCGGCAGACCGGACAGATGTGAGGAATACTGGAGGTCAATTCGTCAAGGAATTAGCGAGGACGCGCGGATCGGGCATATATTGCTCAAGGCTGAATTTATTCCAGATGACGAAACCGAGGTCTATTTTAAGGCGGCGGACGTTCTTGTTCTCCCTTATCGGGAGATCTACCAAAGCGGCGTACTTTTCCTGGGCCATAGTTTTGGCCTGCCCGTTCTTGCAGCCGACGTGGGTTCGCTGAAGGATGAGATCGTGGAGGGCAAGACGGGGTTTGCATTCAGGCCGGAAGATCCTGTGGACTTAGCGAGGGCCATCGAGCAGTACTTCGCGAGTGACCTATACATGGACTTGAACAATAGACGGCGAGAGATACGCGATTACGCGACGGAGCGGCATTCCTGGGATGTGGTCGGCCAGATGACCATGAGCGTATATGCAGATTTGCTTCGGGGATACTCTGCCGAGAGGTCGTTGAATCGTGATATATCATCGAATGCTTCTCTCGATGTGAATACGCCTTCGTGAAAAGGTTACCTGATTGCTCTTGTTTGTCGAACTGAGGATGGATAGAGGATTGCGCAGTTCGCTCTGGTTGAGAGAGGCTGCGGCGAGTCGAACTCGATGAAGTTGTCCTCTGAGTACCTGTAACAAGGAAGATCAAGGACTAAAAACATGGTTATCACAAGCACTCCATTGCGCATTTCATTTTTCGGCGGGGGAACAGATTACCCTGTCTGGTATCGCGAATATGGCGGGTCAGTATTGTCGACCACCATCAACAAATCTTGCTACATCACGTGTCGGCAATTGCCGCCTTTTTTCGAGTACCACAGCCGGATCTCGTATTCCAAGGTTGAAAACGTCAGCACGAACGATGCGATACAGCACCCTTCGGTGCGGGCTTGCCTACAGCACGTGGGTGTGGACTATGGTGTCGAAATTCATCACGTGGCTGATTTGCCTGCGCGCACCGGCTTGGGTACGAGTTCGGCATTCACCGTTGGGCTGCTGCTCGGTCTCCATGCGCTCCAGAACCAGATGCGGGAAAAGCGTGCGCTTGCCGCCGAAGCAATACACGTCGAACAAGAGTTGCTTAGAGAGGCAGTCGGGTCCCAAGACCAGGTTAATGCGGCGTACGGAGGGTTCAATCGCATCAACTTCCATACAGATGGATTGATTGAAGTAAATCGGGTGCTTGCCGGACCAAGCAGACTCGAGGAACTACAGCAGCATCTGGCACTCTACTTTACCGGGTTTTCCCGAACAGCCTCGGAAATTGCGCAAGAGCAACTAAGAATGACACCGCACAAGAAGCAGGAGTTAGATACGATGCTTCAGTTGGTTGATGAGGCTGAAGCCATTGTCGCTAACCCAACATGCTCTTTGCAGGAGTTTGGTCGGCTACTGCACGAAAGTTGGCAGATCAAGAGATCTCTGACGCAGAAGATATCAAACGCCAGCATCGACGAAATCTACCAGGCCGGACTCGATGCCGGCGCTTTGGGAGGTAAGTTGCTGGGTGCTGGCGGTGGCGGCTTTATGTTGTTTTTCGTGCCACCGGAGCGGCGCGAGGCACTCAGAATGCGATTGAAGAAACTGTTGTGCGTTCCGTTCACCTTCTCCAGCAGAGGCAGTCACGTTGTGATGTACGAGCCCGAGGAGGTTTATGACAAATCATTGACTCAAGAACGTTTTGAGGTCTACGCAGAGCACGTGTGAGTTTGTCAGACACGAAACAAACACAAGTACGTGAGGACGAATGAAAAGAATCGCATTGGTCACTGGCGCGGAGGGGTTTATTGGATCCCATCTAGTCAGGTTCCTCCAATCTAAAGGCTGGAATGTAATTGGTGGGCACCTCTCGTACGACTCCGATTCGTTTCCAAAGTTGCCGCGCTTACAGTTCGTCCAATGTGATCTCCGGAATGGACAACGGGTGCAGCAGATTTTCAACGAATACGAACCAACCCACATTTTCCATTTGGGGGCGCAGAGCTTGCCCACGGTATCCTGGATGGATCCGGTGTCAACTTTCGAGTCGAACATCATGGGCTCCTTGCACCTGTTCGAAGCGGTGCGGCACATGAAGCAGCTTCCGGTGGTGGTTTCGGCCTGCTCGAGTGCAGAGTATGGCTATGTTCCGGCTTCCGCAATTCCAGTTACCGAAAATCAGCCGCTTCATCCACTGCATCCGTACGGAATCAGCAAAGTATGCCTAGACCTGATTGCGCGCGAATACTTCCTCGACTACAAAGTGCCGGCTGTGAACCTACGGATTTTCAACACGACTGGGCCAGGAAAGACTAATGATGCACCGTCGGATTTCGTGCGGCAGTTAATCCGCATAAAGAAGGGTTTGCAAGGGCCGGTCATCGAAGTTGGCAACCTGCAACCACGCCGCGCCTTTCTCGATGTGGGCGATACGGTTCGCGGTTTTTATCTTGCAGCGATAAAAGGGAAACGAGGGGAGGCCTACAACATCTGCGCCGCACAAACGTATAAGATCGGTGACGTCCTGAAGACCGCGATCCGGCTCTCCGGCGTGAAAGTTGAGGTCCGGGCAGCCGCCCACTTGATGCGGCCCTCTGACGAGAAGATTATCTTTGGGAGCACGTCAAAGTTTTGTAAGGACACAGATTGGAAGCCACTGCGGACGATCGACCAAACTCTCAGCTCCATGTTGGAGTACTGGGATCGGGTAATGTAATGCAGGCTAAGGCATAAGTGCGTTGGTGACTATGAGTTCAACGACCGATGTTCCCGCTGTTCTACTTGTCGGCGGAATGGGAACGCGGTTACGTTCGGTGGTGCCAGCCATGCCCAAACCTCTGGCCACAGTGGGAGGCAAGTCGTTCCTTGAATTGCTCGTTAGACAACTTGGCAGCCAGGGAATCCGCCGCATCATCATGTGCTCGGGCTATCTTGCGGATCAGATCGAAGACAAGTTTGGCGATGGCAGTGCATGGGATGTCGCGATTAGGTACTCCAGGGAGCCTAAGCCTCTAGGCACTGCCGGAGCGATCAAGCTTGCCGAAGGTTACCTGAAAGAAGATTCACTGTTCCTGGTCATGAACGGAGATTCGTTTCTGGAGATCGATTTTGGGCAACTGATTCGTGCGCATCGTGAGCACAACGTGTTGATGACCATGGCAGTCGTAGCCGTGCAGAATGCGGGGCGATACGGCACAGTAGAGGTCGATACTGGCGCCCAGGTAACGGGTTTTGCAGAGAAGGCGGGCGTGGACGTTCCCGGACTCATCAACGCTGGCGTGTATGTATTCGATCGCTCGATCTTCGCTCACATCTCGGAAGGTACGTCGAGCTTCGAGCGAGACGTTTTTCCGCGCATTCTTGACCGGGGAGTGTATGCACTCGAGCAGCGAGGGATGTTTATCGACATTGGTACTCCGGAGGACTATGCGCGGGCGCAGGCTCTCCGCGAGCAGCTCGGTGACGCTGCGTCCCGTGGGTAATGGAGAACGTTGATGCTGATGCGGGAAGATGATTTCAAACAGCGTGTCCGTCAGTCGATTGAAGCATCGATTGCGGTGAAGCAGTTGTTGCTTAACGACGCCAAAGTTTTGTCAACCGTTTCCGAGCTAAGCAAAATATTGGTCGAGGCGCTCATTCGCGGGAATAAACCGATCCTGTTTGGCAATGGCGGCAGCGCGGCGGACGCTCAGCATATTGCGGCAGAGTTTGTCGGACGGTTCGCGTTTGATCGGCCGGCTCTGCCCGCGCTGGCTCTCTCGGTGAACTCGTCGTGCCTCACCGCAATCGGAAACGACTATGGGTTCGAGATGATCTTTGCGAGGCAGATAGAGGCTCTAGGGCGTCCCGGAGATGTCGCGATCGGCATCTCGACCAGCGGCAATTCACCGAGCGTTCTCACCGCGGTCGCGGTTGCGAGGAAGATGGGGTTATACACGGGTGCGCTCACCGGAGCGACAGGCGGGGCGCTCAAGGCCGCAGTAGATCAATGCATCTGTGTGCCCTCGAATGAGACGCCACGTATTCAAGAGTGCCATACCCTGATCGGTCATATTATTTCAGAGCTCGTAGAGCAGACGATCTTTCATGAGAAAAGCGGCATTTCTCGATCATAACTGCGTGATCAGGGAAGCTTGAGCAGGCGAACATGTGACCCACTGAGAGGAATTGTGCTCATGCAAAGCGATGATTTTTAAAAGAACAAAGCTAGCTGGAGTTATCGAGATTCATGTCGATCCACGAAATGATGAACGGGGCTTCTTTGCACGTTCTTGGTGCGAAAGCGAGTTTGCGTCGCACGGACTAAACCCCAGGCTCGTTCAATGTAATATCTCGTTCAACGCGCGAAAGGGGACCTTGCGCGGAATTCACTATCAGGACGAACCCTATCGCGAGGCCAAACTCGTGCGCTGCACGCAGGGTGCGATTTACGATGTCGCAGTGGATCTGCGGCCGGACTCGACAACGTTCAGGCATTGGGTAGCGGCAGTCCTCAGCGCGGAAAATCGCCACATGCTCTACATCCCAGAGGGATGCGGACACGCGCTCCTGACATTGACGGACAACACTGAGGTGTTCTACCAGATGTCGGAGTTCTATCACCCTGAATCGGCCCGCGGGGTGCGGTTCGACGATCCGGCATTCGAGATCGTGTGGCCAGAGAAGATCGAAGTAATTTCCGAGCGGGATCGAAAGTGCCCAAATTTCGAAGGTTGAGAATGAACCTGCTGAAGGAGTTCGACGAGAGAGACTTGGCGTCAATCGGCAGGCAACTACACGCGGTTGCCGCTAAAATGTTTCCGATTTGCCGGAGCATCACGGGGAACGGGATCCGGCAGACGCTGGACATAATCAAGCAGTATATTCCAATCCAGACTTTCGAAGTTCCTAGCGGAACTCCCGTCTTCGACTGGACGGTTCCAAAGGAATGGAACATTCGGGACGCTTATATAAAGTTTCCTGGTGGACCGCGGGTGGTGGATTTTCAGAATAACAATCTGCACGTGATGAACTACAGCATGCCGGTGCGTGGGACAATGCCGCTAAGCGAACTGAAGCCGCATCTCTTTTCTCTACCCGATCGTCCTGAGTGGATCCCTTACCGCACTTCGTACTATCAGCCCAACTGGGGATTCTGCTTGTCGCACACACAACTCCTAAGGTTGGAAGACCGCGACTACGAAGTTTTCATTGACGCCACGCTTGAGGACGGGCATTTGACATACGGCGAGTACTATTCGCCGGGATCATCGAGCGAAGAGATATTGATCTCGTGTCACGCGTGTCATCCCTCGTTGGCGAATGACAATCTGTCGGGGCTAGTCGTTGCAACGTTCTTGGCAGATCTCTTATCAAAGCAGGACCTTCGTTATTCCTACAGATTCGTTTTCATCCCGGGGACGATCGGCGCAATCACTTGGCTCGCGCTAAACCAGGAGAAGGTCAAGAGCATTCGTCATGGTTTGGTCTTAACGGGGGTCGGTGACAAAGGCGGCTTCCACTACAAGAAAAGCCGCCGCGGAGATACCGGGATTGACCACGCAGCGGCGCACGTGATGAAACATTGTGGCGAAGTAGCGGAAGTTTTGAATTTTTCTCCTTACGGCTACGATGAGCGACAGTATTGCTCGCCTGGATTCAATCTTCCGGTCGGGTGTTTGATGCGCAGCGTCTGGGGCACTTTTCCCGAATATCACTCTTCTGCTGACAATCTGGATTTCATCCACCCTCTACAGCTTGCAAGGTCACTTCGGGCTTGTGTCGGCATTGTGAATGTTCTGGAGAACAACTCGCGTTACCGCAATTTAAACCCATACTGTGAACCGCAGCTGGGGAAGCGTAATCTTTATCGGTCCACTGGAGGGGAGTCGATCGGCACAGAGGTCAGCGCGAGACTATGGGTGCTCAATTTTTCCGACGGAGAAAACACACTGCTGGATATTGCAGAGCGTTCGGATTTGCCGTTCACAACGATCAGCGATGCAGCCGAACTGCTATGTCAAGGCGGTCTCCTGTCTCCGATTGTGGATGACGATCTCTCGGAGACTGCTCCGGACGTCAGTTGCAGCCAGAAGATTTCGATAAATCGTACGGTTGCCGACGCGACAGCAGCCAAGCGAGCTGGGACAAAGGCCCAATAACTGGCTATCTGAAGGATAAGGACGGCTAGACCGCAACGACCAGTGCAACTCAGCGTTAGGGCGTGCTACTGATCCCACCGTCAGTTTATCCCGAGCAAGCTTGTTTCTGCCTCACATCACTAACGCTCACAAGCGCATTACTTACGCGACGTGAGGCTTTGCCTGACCTGGACTTAGAACGATTGCGGGGACAAGTATTGGTTTTATCAGAAAGAGGGTCCACATGAAAGTACTGCTGACTGGCCACAAAGGATATATTGGCGCCATTGCCGGGCCCATTCTGCACTCCGCCGGCCACCAGGTGGTCGGACTTGATACCGATCTTTTTGCAGGATGTGACTTTGGTCATGAGATTCAGCCGATTCCGGAAATACGCAAGGATCTTCGAGATCTCGTGCGGGCAGATCTGGAAGGCTTTGATGCAGTAGTTCATTTGGCCGCGCTGTCTAATGACCCGTTGGGCAATTTGAACGGCCAGCTGACTTACGATATTAACCACGTTGCTTCAGTGAGGTTGGCAGAGCTGGCAAAAGACGCTGGAGTAGCGCGCTTTGTCTTTTCGTCCTCCTGCAGTACGTACGGGGCCGCCGGCGATGAGTTTCTCCATGAGACGGCTGTGCTCAACCCGGTAACGGCGTATGGGGAATCGAAAGTTTTGGTTGAGCGAGATGTTGCACAACTGGCTAGCGAGCGATTCACTCCGACTTATCTGCGGAACGCGACCGCGTATGGTGCATCTCCCCGGCTCCGTCTGGATATTGTTCTGAACGATCTTGTGGCGTCGGCTTATACAACTGAGCGCATCCTCATCAAAAGCGATGGCACCCCGTGGAGACCGATCGTTCATATTCGGGATATCGTGGCAGCGATCGTCGTTGTGCTCGATGCACCGCTTGAAGTCATCCATAACGAGACATTCAATGTCGGGCTCACCGAAGAGAATTATCGTATTCGGGAATTGGCGGAGATCGTCGCTGAGACCGTTCCAAACTGCCGTGTCGAGTACGCACCTGGCGGTGGTCCGGATAAACGCTGTTATCGCGTTAATTTTGAGAAAATTCGGAGCATGCTGCCCGCATTTAAACCGCAATGGACTGCGCGCAAAGGTGCTCAGGAACTCTACAGTGCGTATCGAAGCATCGGACTCACAAGTGCTGATGTCGAACAAGGGCGTTACGTGCGGCTCAACGAAATCCGCCGTCTTCAACAGGCTGGAAGACTCGACAGCACCTTGCAATGGACAAGCAAATATGCAGAGACCACGGTAGCCGTATAACTTGGAGCGCTCATAACCATGACTACGATGACAGTTTTGCAAGAAGTTGATGTGCAGATCGCAGCCGGAACCTGCCGCTTTTGCGGCGTGGGTCTTCGGCGGACCTTTGTCGACCTGGGTATGTCTCCATTGTGCGAGACATATCCGTCGTGTGCGGACCTAAACCGCGGTGAGACTTATTATCCGCTCCACGTGTACGTTTGCGAGAAATGCTTTTTAGTGCAGCTGGAAGAATACGAGAGTGTCGAGAGTATTTTTAGTGACTACGCTTATTTTTCTTCGTATTCGGATTCATGGCTAAAACATGCTGAAAACTATTGCACGAAGATGAAGTCGCGCCTAGATCTCAACGACGAGAGCTTTGTAGTCGAAGTGGCGAGCAACGATGGCTACTTGTTGCAATACTTCGTTCAGCAAGACATTCCAGTGCTAGGCATCGAGCCCGCCGCCAATGTGGCCAAAATCGCAACTGAGAAAGGTGTTCCAACCTTGGTTAGGTTCTTCGGGACCGAACTTGCCCAGGAATTAGCGAGAGAAGGGCGGTGTGCTGATTTGGTTCTGGGAAACAATGTACTCGCACAAGTACCGGACTTGAACGACTTTGTTGGAGGATTGAAGATTTTGCTGAAGCCGGAAGGAGTGTTGACGCTTGAATTTCCTCATCTACTCCGGATGATCGAACTCAATGAATTCGATACGATCTATCACGAGCACTTCTCGTATTTTTCTTTGCTCAGCACGATCAAGATCATGAACGCCCACGGTCTAAACGTGTTCGATGTGGAGGAGTTGAAGTCGCACGGCGGATCTCTTCGCATCTATGCGTGCAGAACTGAGAGCAATAGTCATCCCATCGAGCCGAATGTGGGTAAAGTGTTGGCCGACGAAGATCGAGCCGAGCTCGATAAGGTAAAAAGTTACAGCAGCTTCGCACAACAGGTTAAGGAGACTAAATTCGCGCTGGTAGAGTTCCTGCTCTCGGCCGCGATGCAGGGCAAGAAGGTTGCCGGCTACGGGGCGCCAGGAAAGAGCGCCACTCTCTTGCATTATTGCGGCATCGGTAAGGATCTGCTTGAGTACACCGTGGACAGGAATCCGTACAAGCAAGGTCGACATCTTCCGGGCAGTCGTATTCCCATCTACCATCCAGATCGAATTCACGAAACCAAACCCGACTATGTTGTGATCCTGCCATGGAATCTGAAGGACGAGATCATGGAGCAGTTGCAGTTCATTCGGGACTGGGGCGGCAGCTTTGTCGTACCAATCCCCAAAGTAAAGATCTATTGAGAAAGGAGGTTGCTATGAAGGTTGTTCTTTTCTGCGGAGGTTCGGGAATGCGGCTGCGAGGGTATGCAGACGACGTTCCCAAGCCCATGGTGACGATCGGTACGCGTCCGATCCTTTGGCACCTCATGAAATACTACGCGCATTTTGGCCATAAGGACTTCGTCGTCTGTCTTGGATACAAGGGCAATGTTATTAAGGATTACTTCCTTCACTACGATGAATCGGTATCTAACGATTTCGTGTGGTCGCAGGGCGGGAAGAACGTCCAGTATTTGAACCGCGACATCGATGACTGGTCCATTACCTTTGTCGAAACCGGGGCTAACGCAAATATTGGTCAACGATTCAAAGCCATAGAACCGTACGTGAAGGACGAAGAGATCTTTCTAGCGAATTACGGGGACGGATTGAGCGATGTACCGCTTCCTGTCATGCTCGATACGTTTCGCCGGAGTAACGCGGTCGCGTCTTTACTGCTCGTGCAGCCGACGGGGAGTTTCGACATTGTTCACGCTGGTCCGGAAGGAATGGTGAACGAGATTTGCCCGCTGACCCGCACCGATATGTGGATCAATGGTGGTTTCTTCGCCATGCGTAACGAGATATTTCGTCATATTCGACCAGGGGAGGAACTGGTTCGAGAGCCATTTCAACGGCTCATAGAAAAACAAGCCTTACTAGCGTACAAATACACGGGCTTCTGGCAATGCATGGATACCTTCAAAGATAAGCAACACCTCGAGGAACTGAATCAAGATTCAGCGCCGTGGAAGGTATGGAACCACGTCGCGAAGGGAAATACAAACCACTTGGAATTGGTAGGCGTGCCGCAATGATCCGCCTTACCCTTGACGCCGACAAAAAAGACCCGCTGAGAGTCTTATGTTTAGGCTGCCATTCTGACGATATCGAGATTGGCTGTGGCGGCACGATTCTAAGGTTGGCAGCGCAGTATGCAGACATCGAGTTTCATTGGGTCGTCTTCAGTGCTATCGGAATCCGGGAGTCGGAGGCAAGACGAAGTGCTGAGTTGTTCATTGATTCTCTCCGACTGAAAGGTCCTATACTGAAGAGCTTTCCCGATGGGTTCATGCCCTACGTAGGCGCGGAAGTTAAATCGGTCTTTGAAGAGCTAAAACAGAGTGTAGTACCCGACCTTGTTTTTACCCACAGCCGACGCGACGCTCATCAGGACCACCGTTTGATAGCGGAACTGACCTGGAATACGTTTCGCGATCACTTCATTTTGGAATATGAAATTCCTAAATACGACGGCGACATGGGGCAACCCAGTGTATTCGTTCCTCTTGACATAGCCGTTTGCCAAAAGAAGGTCAGTTACATTCTTGACACTTTCAAGTCGCAGCACTCCAAGCGGTGGTTTGAGCCCGAGACGTTTCTGTCCTTGATGCGGCTTCGAGGAATGGAATGCAATGCTCCGAGCGGCTACGCGGAAGCATTTTATTGCCGCAAGCTGACGATGTAATTCGTGTTTAACACGATGCGGGCGATAGGGCTTCCTGCAGTCTTATGAGTATTAAATGAACAATCTAAAAGAAAAGACAATTCGAGGTGGTTTAGCCAGAGTGGGTGCCCAGGGCGCTAACTTTATACTTCGCTTGGGTTCTTTGATGATCTTGGCCAGGATTTTGACGCCGAAAGATTTTGGATTGGTAGGCATGGTCACGGCTTTTACTGGCGTTTTGACGCTCTTCAGGGATTTCGGACTTTCAGCCGCGGCAATTCAGCAGGCGAATGTTTCGGAAGAACAAATCTCAACATTGTTCTGGATCAACCTGTTCGTTGGGGCTTTTCTCGCGCTTCTCGCGGTCGCCGGTGCCCCCGCTCTCGCATCCTTTTATCATGAGCCCCGACTGTTAATGGTTACGGTTGTCATGGCGGCGGGGTTCCTCTTCAACGCGGCAGGAGTGCAACACTCCGCCCTGCTGCAACGCCAGATGCGTTTCACCACCCTTGCGATAATCAACACTCTCAGCTTGATTATTGGCACACTAATTGCCATTGGCGGGGCCAAGGCCGGGTACGGATACTGGGCGCTCGTCGTAATGACAGTGATCGCTCCCCTCATCAGCACCGTCGGCTTCTGGCTGACAGCAGCGTGGGTTCCTGGAATGCCACATCGGCGAAGCGGGATCCGTTCTATGATGCGTTTCGGAGGCACGGTTACGCTGAATAGCCTGGTCTCCTACGTCGCCAGTAACTCTGAAAAGGTCCTCTTAGGCAGGTTCTGGGGGGTAGATGCGCTAGGCCTCTATGGAAGAGCTTATCAACTCATTAACATTCCAACCGAGAATCTTAATTCGGCGGCGGGCGAGGTAGCGTTTTCAGCCCTCTCACGGCTGCAAGGAGAACCGAATCGGCTCAAGAGCTACTTCCTGAAGGGTTACTCAGTTCTCTTGTCATTGACATTGCCAATAACGGTTGCCTGCGCTCTTTTTGCGGATCAGGTAGTCTTTGTTCTACTAGGACCAAAGTGGACCGCCGCAATTGACGTCTTTCGCTTCTTGGCTCCGACGATCTTCGTCTTTGCGCTGATCAATCCTCTATTTTGGCTGCTCTGCTCATTAGGGTTAGTCGGCAGAAGTTTGAAGATGGGCATGGTTATAGCGCCTGTTATGATTGCGAGCTACTTCATCGGTCTTCCCTATGGACCACGAGGTGTCGCATTGGCTTACTCGGGAGTGATGATCTTGTTGGTGATTCCAATCATTGCGTGGACTGTGCACGGCACGATCATTTCATTGCGCGATATCTTTTTGTCTGTAGGCCGGCCTCTCGCATCGGCCGTGGCGGCGGGAGGCCTGGCCTACGCAGTGCGGTCGGTGTATGGCCAACTGTTGTCTCCTCTACCCGCACTTCTTCTGGAATGCACCATCCTTCTAGCAGCGTTTATTGGGTTCCTTCTTTTCGTCGCGGGGCAAAAAAGACTCTACGTGGATCTCTTCCGTGGACTAAGAGGGTCGCAGCAGCCAAAACAAGAAGAAGGATTAGCTTAGGGTAAGAGGACGCAACAGACGAAGCGCCTTTATTAGAAGCCAGAGTCTCGTCAAAACTTATGAGGATAGGTCTACTAGATCACATGGGCTACGGCAACTTGGGTGACGCCGCCACTCAAGATGCACTTATTGCGAATATCAGGGCGCGCCTACCAGATGCAAGCATCGTCGGATTCTCCTTGAATCCGAATGACACCAGAAAGCGTCATAGTATTGACTCTTACTCAATCACTCACTGGCATCCGGGGCTCGACCAACCTAACCAATCAGGTACTGCTGGCAATGACCAAAGGCCTCGATTTAGGACGATTCTAAAGAAGATCCCTGTCTTCTCTGCGGTAGTGTCGCGCGTTTTGAATCTTGGCCGTGAGTTGGTGCACTTGTGGCGGTCGTACAAGGCTGTAAAATCCTTGGACGTCCTCATTATCTCTGGTGGTGGGCAATTGAGCGAGTTGTGGCGCGGCCCGTGGTCGCACCCCTACAACGTCATGAAATTTTCCGTGCTCACAAAGCTTGCAAACAGAAGGTTGATTTTTCTCAACGTGGGCGCGGGTCCTTTGAAGAGCGTCCTAGGGAGAGCCTTTGTAAGGTATTCGATTCACCTGGCAGACTACGTATCATTCCGCGACATCCAGTCACAAACTCTTGTTCGTGATTTAGGCACGAAACGTAGAACTCATGTCTATGTGGATTCTGTTTACGCTCTCAATATCTCACAGTACGAAGCAGCGAGTGACGAAAAATCATCGAGACCGTTGGTGGGAATTAATCCGATCGGTTTTTGTGACCCTCGCATTTGGCCAAGACAAGACGTATCTGCGTATCGTCGTTATCTAGACTGCTTGGCTGAGCTTTCACTCTGGCTTTTGAACCACAATTATCGGGTGAGGATATTTACTGGGGAGGCGAGCGTAGATGTTTACGCAATCGACGATCTCAAGGATAAGTTACAAAAGGCTCTAGCATCGCCGGACATTAGTGAAATGTTCGTGACACCAATCGTCACTGTGGACGAATTGCTGACAGAATTATCGCAATTTGACTTTGTAGTTACCTCGAAGTTCCATGGCGTAGTGTTTTCCCATCTGCTGGCTAAGCCCGTGATCGCTCTAAGTTACCATAACAAGATAGATGACTTAATGCAAAAAACGGGACATGGTGAGTATTGTTTACCTATAGAAAACGTCAATAGCGTGTGTCTCGAACAGACATTTGTATCTCTAGTTGGGAATGCTGAGAACCTCAAAACACGTTTTCATCAGAGTACCCACTCCAATCGAGAACTGTTGAAGGCACAATTCGACGAGCTATTTGCACCAACGAATCCGCACGTGCAGTCAGGCGCCTCGGAGATAGAGAATGACGAAGAAATTGCTGCTATTTCGATGTAGCTCATGCACTTCTGATCTCTTCGATGGACACATGAACAGTGCTTCACAACCTTTGGTGAGTGTTGTAACTCCGATGTACAACGAGGAGAGCTATCTTGCGGAGTGCATTGAAAGCGTTCTTGCTCAGACCTATCAAAACTGGGAGTACACAATTATTGACAACTGCAGCACGGATGGCTCCTTGGAGATTGCCCGCCGGTATGCTGAAAAGGACCGGAGAATTCGAGTCTATGAGAATCAAGAGTTCCTGCCGGTTATTGCCAATCACAATGTTGCTTTGCGTCAAATCTCGCCAGAGAGCAAGTACTGCAAGGTCGTCCTCGGCGATGATTGGATTTTCCCGCATTGTCTAGAACAAATGGTTGCCGTCGCTGAAGCGCATCCTACGATCGGAATTGTCGGAGCTTACGCTCTGGAGGGACACGGAGTTGCCTGGACTGGCCTTTCATATCCTTGTAGTTTTGTCAGCGGCCGCGAAATCTGTCGTCTACATCTTCTTGAAAGAGTGTACGTATTTGGATCAGCGACTGCTGTACTTTATCGGGCCGATCTGGTGAGGAACCGCGATCCCTTCTACAGCGAGAGCAATATTCATGCAGACACAGAGGTCTGTTTCGCGCTTCTCAAGACCTTCGACTTCGGTTTTGTGCACCAGATCCTTACCTACACGAGAGTGCGGGAAGCTTCCTTGAGTGCAATCTCAAGAGGCATTCAAACCGATCTCCCGGGCATGTTACGACTACTTTGTGTACATGCAGCGGCATATCTGACCCCTGCGGAACGTGAAGTGCGGCTCGCGGAACATTTATTTGTGTACTACAGATACTTAGGAAAGAGCCTTTTATTGGGTCGCGACAAGCAGTTCTGGGCATTTCATAAATACGAGTTAAGCAAGGCAGAAGCCGGCTTTAGCTACGGTCGTTTGGTCAAAAGCGCTATCGGTGCTTTATTTAACGCCGCCGCCAATCCAAAAAACACTGTTGAAAAACTGGCGCTTCACATGAGCAAGCTCAGGGCGGTAGGCCGACAAGAAAGACTCGAGTCCAAATCCAGCCTCAATCGGAGCAATGGAGCACCTGAGCGGCATCGTACTGCGGTGTGAACTCAGATGCTCGAATTGGGCAGGGTTGCCAGTAATAGTATGTCGTTAACTATTCCGACTTAACCTTTGAACCACATCACAAGTTTCTTGAGCGCAGATTAAACGCAAAAGGCCGGGCAGACATCTTGCCATCCTTCTAACGGAGCTAACGAGTATGCAATATAGGCATTCACTTCCTTCTTCGGTCTCCTTTACCGGTAAAGGCCTGTTGGGGTACACGTTTGGTCCTCTAAACCAAAAGGATATCGAGATTTACTACGTCGAGGTATCAAAAGGTCACGATGTCTACATGATCAGTAAGAAAATTACTCGCACTTATTATATTTTGTCCGGAGTTGGTTATTTCACCATAGGCGGCGACAGATACGATGTCAGTTCAGGTATGCTCGTCGAAGTGCCGCCTAAGATCGAATATTGTTATTCAGGAACGATGACGCTTTTAGCGTTGTCGAAGCCGCGTTGGTTTAACGGCAATGATACCTTTACCAAATGGAATCCAGATGTTGTTGATCGACAGTCGATGTTTATAACAGGTAACCGATCTTGGTTGACGCGTATGGCGCAACTAAGGATCTTCGGAAAATCTCCGATCAATGCCTATCTTAGAGTGAACCAGCGGCTGTGGGACAACCTGCCTACGTTCTTCACATCCTTTGCGCCAATGCGCTTATATGGCGATCTTCTGCATGCACTGGCACGGAAGCAAGAGGTACGAGCGCAGGCCTTCGCGACATTATTTCTTCGGAATCGTCCGGTGCTGGAGTTGATTCGGAGACTTGTTCTCGAATGTGATCACGGTGCCACTGTGAGGGTTGCAGTCCTGGGCTGTAGCACGGGAGCCGAACCTTATTCGGTGGCATGGACCATCCGATCGGCTCGGCCTGATTTAAAACTCGTCCTATACGCCATGGATATCTCAGAACGGGCAGTGGAGGTAGCAAAAGAGGGCGTATACCCGCTCAATTCTGCGCAGTTATCCGGTACGGATGTCTGTGAGGTGATGTCACCGGGTGAAATACAGGAGTTATTTCATCAAGATGGAGCCTCGGTCACAGTTAAATCATGGATCAAAGAGGGAATTAGCTGGCATGTCGGAGATGCAGGTGAACCGGAGACTCGCGATATGTTGGGACCGCAGGATATGGTCATTGCCAACAACTTTCTCTGCCATATGGATCCCTCAGAGGCAGAAAGATGCTTGCGTAACATCGCCGAGCTCGTAAGGCCTGAGGGATATCTTTTTGTCTCGGGAATTGATTTGGATGTTCGCACAATGGTTGCCCAGGATTCGGGATGGGAGCCGCAACAGGAAATGCTTGAGGAGATTCACGAGGGAGATCCCTATATGAGGAAGTATTGGCCCGGACGTTATGCCGGGCTCGAGCCTTTGAATAAAAAGAGACGGAATTGGAGAGTCCGGTACGCCGCGGTATTTCGAATACCGTCTGAGGTGAGTGCACAAGGAGCCACCAGGGAGAATGATCTCAAGGGAACGCGGCAGCTGCCGAATTGTGAGCCTGCGGTTTTGTCGGGGATGGGCCATGCGGATAACTTAAGACTGCAGTGATGAAACCACTGCCCCATACAAACCAAACGGCCGTGGGATGGGGAGCGACCAAATCCTAAATCGCAAACGCAAGCCAACTGACAAAGGTTATGCCAGCGTGACCGTCGAGAAAACAACGTGTCAAGATGAATTACACCGCGGCACGTTGACCAAAACTACCGAGATCGCGGGGCGAGTCGCAGAGAAAGTAGTACTGGTGACCGGAGGTAGCGGCTTCATTGGTGCGCATCTTTGCGAGCGGCTGATGGTCTGCAATGCTGAAGTGCATGTGGTCTCTCGCGAACCTCGTAGCCCCAAAGATGGGTATCTTCGGTGGTGGCATGCTGACCTCAAAGATATCTCGGCGGTGCGTGAGGTGGTTCAGAACGTTCGACCGCAAATCATATTTCACTTAGCCAGCCATGTCTCAGGGGCGCGTGAGCTTAATCTAGTCGTACCAACGTTCTATCAGAATCTTGCGAGCACCGTTCATCTCCTTACCGTCGCAACAGAAGTCGGATGCGAGCGCATTGTGCTGGCATGTTCCTCGGAAGAACCTCAGAAGTGGGATGACTCGACGTCTCCCTGTTCGCCTTACGCCGCTGCCAAGTGGGCGAGCAGTACGTATGGGCGGATGTTCAGTCAGCTTTATCAGACTCCGGTTGTGATGCCTCGCATATTTATGACGTACGGCCCCAACCAGAAAGATCTGCAGAAACTGGTGCCATTTGTGCTTTGCAAACTATTGCGGGGTGAAGCCCCCAGGCTCAGCAGCGGCAGGCGCCGGGCCGACTGGATCTATATTGATGATGTTGTGGAGGGTTTGCTGAGAGCAGCAGTTGTTCCCGGGCTCGAGGGAGCCGCGTTCGATCTCGGTTCAGGCTCTCTCACGTCCGTACGTGAAATCGTGGAACAGATTGTGGGAATTGTCGGCGGCCCCGTCGAGCCGGTATTTAATGCGCTCCCAGATCGTCCGTTTGAGCAGGAACGTGCGGCCGACACAAGGTTTTTGCAAAACAAGCTTGGATATAAACCGCTAACTTCTGTGAAACAAGGCCTTAAGGAAACTGTAGCTTGGTACCGCCGGCAGCAGAGTGTGACCTCCCTAACTGTCTGCAAATAATCAACGTATCCCCCTCGCAGTAGCTCTCTCCTCAGCCTCTCGCCACCTTATTCCCCGAAGCTGCGATTAGTACAGGTCCAAAGACGTAGTTGCTACAGAATGGCGTGCTCGCAAAGCAGGCACATTCTGGCTTGGAGAAAAAAATAAATATGACACGCGAGATGATGCGCATTGTTAAGGTCAGCCTTGTGACTCTATTGCTTTTCCGTGGGATTCCCGCCATGAGCCAAGTGTCAGTCCTGACTCAGCACAATGATAACGCGCGCACCGGGCAGAATCTGAATGAAACAACCCTGAACACATCAAACGTAAACCAGAATACTTTCGGCAAACTATTCTGGCGCACGGTTGACGGCTTCGTCTACGCCCAGCCCTTGTACGTGTCAGGACTTACCATTCAGGGGGCGAGCCACAATGTCGTATATGTTGCCACCGAACACAACAGCGTGTACGCATTCGATGCGGATAATTCGAGCGAGCCCGCTCCTTTGTGGCAAGTGAATCTGGGCACACCTGTTCCCAGCCAGGATATCTGCATAATCAGTGGCGATACCAATCCGGCGGATTGCCCTTACTACGATATTAGTCCCGAGATCGGCATCTCGAGCACGCCCGTCATCGACCCGGTGGCGGGGATCATCTATGTGTTCGACAGGACGAAGAACACCACAAATAGTACTTATCACGATTATCTTCACGCATTGAACACTACAACCGGAGCCGAGGAGCTTGGTGGCCCAGTGGAGATCACGGGCCAGGTGGGCGGAACCGGTACGGGAAGTTCCGGGGGCACCGTCGCATTTCAAGCTGCCTATCAACACCAGCGCCCAGCATTGCTTCTTGAGAACGGAGTCCTCTATCTGGCGTTCGGTTCAGTCGGCGATATTGGTGGTGTCTATCATGGCTGGGTAATGAGCTATAACGCCTCAACGCTGCAACAGGAGGGGATATTCAACGTTACTCCGGATGGGGACGACGGCGGAATATGGTCTGCCGGACAAGGGCCGGTTGCTGACAGCTCGGGCAATATCTACTTCATGACCGGAAACGGTGACTTCAATGCAAATGTCGGAGGCGGCGCGGATTACGGCGATTCATTCATAAAGTTCAGTGGCCCGAGCCTCGCCGTAACGGACTACTTCACCCCGGCCACTCAGGCTGCACTCAATGCGGATAATGAGGATCTGGGATCCGGCGGCCCCATGTTGATGCCGGGTACTTCGCTGCTTGTCGGTATGGGCAAAGATGGAATTATGCGCGTGGTCAACAGCACCAATATGGGCCACTACAGCTC
>Ga0206964_10167_pt1 | contig 20633 bp, 13 predicted proteins | sample Alteio_BWOrgHeat_25_FD_152980 | JGI IMG/M metagenome (GOLD analysis project Ga0206964, IMG submission 152980) | Enriched cells from forest soil in Barre Woods Harvard Forest LTER site, Petersham, Massachusetts, United States -... | ecosystem: Environmental > Terrestrial > Soil > Temperate forest >...
ATTCTTCGCGGGGAACTGCGTCCCGGCCAGCGAGTGCCCTCAAGCCGGGAACTCGCCTCCAGCCTCAGGGTTTCGCGCTTTCCGGTCCTCAATGCATACGCGCAGCTTCTTGCCGAGGGATACCTGGAGAGTCAGGTTGGCGCGGGAACCTTCGTCTCCGGTTCGCTGCCCGAGCAGCAGATGTCGATTGAGCAGCCGGTAGGACTAACTCCCACGGTTCCGTCAGGGCCGCGGCGCGTGGCGCGCCGTTCCGCACTCTATCCTGCTTTCAGATCTTCGGCAGCTCTTGGCGGATGGGGCGCTTTTGGCGTACATCAGCCCGCGCTCGACCATTTTCCCTTTCAGATCTGGTCAAATCTCGTGGCCCGTCATAGCCGCAATCCCCACGCAAGCGCCATCCATAACGTAAACCCTCTCGGCACTCTGCGATTCCGCGAGGCTATCGGAGACTACCTGCGCACTGCCCGCGGCATGAAGTGCAACGCAAGCCAGATCATGATCGTATCCGGCTCACAGCAGGCGCTCGATATCACTGCCCGCGTTCTTTTTGATCCGGGAGATGCCGTCTGGATCGAAGAGCCTGGCTACCGTCTCCAGCGCAGTGTTCTTATGGCAGCGGGCTGCCGCCTCATTCCCGTTCCAGTGGACAACGAAGGACTGGATGTAGCCGCCGGCCTCCGTAAGCATCGCAAGGCCAAGGCGGCCTTTGTGACGCCGTCGCATCATTACCCGCTTGGGTCGACGATGAGCGCCACTCGGCGGCTCCAGCTGTTGAACTGGGCACAAACCTCCGGGGCCTGGGTCGTCGAGGATGACTACGACAGCGAATATCGTTACGAGAGCCTTCCGATTGCATCGCTGCATGGACTGGATGCCAACGCCCGCGTCATCTACATTGGCACCCTGAGCAAGGTTTTGTTTCCTTCGCTGCGCCTCGGGTACATCGTAATTCCTGCCGATCTGGTGGACCGCTTTGTCGCTGTGCGTCACGCCATGGATATCTTTCCGCCGTATCTCTTTCAGGAGGTGCTATCCGACTTCATCAACGAAGGACACTTCTCCCGGCACATTCGAAGAATGCGCCAGCTCTATGGCGAACAGCGGGCCGAGCTGGTAAAAAGCCTGAGAGAAGAATTTTCGAGCAGTCAGATGGAGATACACGGCGCAGATGCCGGCGTCCACCTCGCAGTGACGTTTCCCGATAACATTCGCGACGTGGAGCTTGCGGCGAGGGCCGCTCGCGAACGGCTTTGGCTTTGGCCGCTCTCTCCTTCTTACCTCGGCGACAAGCCGCGGCAGGGCCTGGTTCTGGGCTTCGGCAGCACGCCAAAGGAGCAGATACGCCGTAACGTTGGCCACCTCAAGAAAATCATCTCCGAATACAAAAGAGAATCATCGAGCGACGCAGGCCGGTCATCGGAACAACTGGCAGTCAGAAACGCCTAGAACCGATCCAGCCGCACGCGTGCAGCGCAGCGGCAATTTTTCGTTGCGCTTAAGCCACGTCGTGCTACTCTACGTTCATGACCGCACACAGCACATTACGCCGCATCTCGATCAAGGTGCAGTTGCGTATGATTTTCATGGATGTTTGCTGCGGTCCACCAACCTTCCGCCAATAGCTCGTGCCGGCCGGCGTAATTATCGAAAGCCGTCTCGGCCCTTTAGGAGCAGTGTCTACGGTGCGCTTGTCGTTAATCGCGACTCTTGCGTAAGCAGGGAAGGTGTCTATGCAATCAGCTGTGCTTCACAGTGAAATGCTTGTCGGCGGAGGCACATGGTCGCATGTCCTCAAGAGAGGAACCTCCCTCCGAATCACTGACACTGAAGGCAACGCGAACGTAGCTGCGTACTTCCTCAATTTCGAAAATCCCTCGGAAAGATTCAATCTTCCCGACACACTCAAGGCGCAACACACCGCAAAGCTCCGAGCTGATCACGTGCTCTTTTCGGATATGGGGCGAGTGCTTTGCTCGATAACAGACGATACGGTTGGATGGCACGATCCCATCGCCGGCATGTCAAATGCAGCTCTTATCGAGAAAAAGTACGGAAAGACTACTTATCAGGAGTCGCGCAATGGCTGGTATCAGAATGCGCGCGATGGATTTCTGGTCGAGCTCGGCAAGTACGGTATGGGTCCACGCGACCTGCATGCAACCGTGAATCTCTTCAGTAAAGTGGTGGTAGACGAGCTGGGTAATATCAACTACGTAAGCGATAACTCCCCCAAGGGTAGTTATATCGAACTCCGCGCGGAGATGAATGTGCTGGTCCTACTGAGTGCAACGCCGCATCCTATGGATCCCGATCCTGAATATCATGCGAAGCCCGTCGAGCTGAGCATAAGCCGTGTGCCTGCGCCACGAAGCGATGATCGCTGCCGGAACCTCTGTTCCGAGAACACCCGTGGATTTGTAATGACCGAGCTATATTTCTTGTAACTCTTGCGAGGCATACGTGGACACAACAAACCTCAAACTAAGTCCCCTCGATCCAGAGACAGCGCACAACAGCTACGTAGTGCAGGCGGGCGATCCGTTTGTTCTTGAAATTGCCAAAGGCCAGTTTGTGCGAATCGTAGACCTGGAAGGAAATCAGGCGGTCGATACGATCTTTTACAACGCTCGGGACTATTCAGACCGATACAGCGCCCAGGATACGATTCGCGAACAATCGAATATCTATCTCACTACCGAAACCCGGCTGCTGTCTACGAATGGAAATCTCTTGCTGACTATTGTGGCCGATACCTGTGGCCGTCACGACACGCTAGGCGGCGCCTGCGCAGCTGAAAGCAACATGGTTCGCTATGACCTGGGAAAACGCTACATGCATGCCTGCAGAAATAGCTTCCTGAAGGGACTCCAGCTTTGGAATCACGGAATGGAGAAGAAAGATATAACTAGCAACATTAACTTCTTCATGAATGTCCCCGTCACTTCTGAGGGTCAACTTACCTTTGAAGACGGGGTTTCAGACGCTGGTAAATACGTCGAGTTACAGGCTGACATGGATGTTCTGATGGTAATCAGCAATTGTCCGCAACTCAATAATCCATGCAACGGCTATAATCCCACCCCGGTTCAGATACTCGTCTGGGAGGCGAATGTTTGATAAAGTCCTGATCGCTAATCGTGGCGCAATTGCCTGCCGAATACTCCGCACCTTGAAAAAGATGGGAATAGCTTCCGTGAGCGTTTATTCGGAAGCAGATGCGGACTCGCGGCACGCATTGGACGCGGACGAAGCCTATTGCATCGGACCTGCGCCCGCATCGCAAAGCTACCTCTCCATCGATACGATCCTGAGAGTGGCAAAGAACAGTGGCGCGCAGGCGATTCACCCGGGCTATGGTTTTCTCAGCGAAAGCATTGAATTTGCACGAGCATGTGAAAAGCAAGGGATCGTCTTTATCGGTCCGGCGATAGAGCACATCGAAGCATTTGCTCTCAAGCACACAGCACGGTCAATAGCGTCGGAGTGCGGTGTTCCGCTGTTGCCCGGCACTGGACTGCTCGCCGATAAGAGGGACGCACTCACGCTGGCCGCACAACTCACTTACCCGGTAATGCTGAAGAGTTCAGCGGGCGGCGGCGGTATCGGAATGCGCGTATGTTCAACTTCTGGGCAATTAGAAGATGCATATGACTCAGTAGTACGGCTAAGTGAGAACAGCTTTGGAGACGGCCGGGTATATCTGGAAAAATTTATCTCTCAGGCCAAACATGTAGAGGTGCAGATATTCGGCGATGGCAGCGGCGAAATTATAACTCTGGGCGCCCGGGACTGTTCTGCACAACGTCGTCATCAGAAGGTAATCGAAGAGACGCCCGTGCCCGGCTTGGACTCGGAGACACTGGGTCGACTCCTGCAATCAGCGCGTCTGCTGGGGCAGGTCGTGAAATACCGCTCCGCAGGCACGGTCGAGTTTCTTCTGGATGTCGAAACGAATAACTTCTACTTCCTGGAAGTGAATACAAGATTGCAGGTGGAACACGGTGTAACGGAACAGGTTACCGGTCTCGACTTGGTCGAAACGATGATTCAGGAGGCAGCGAAGGAGTTACCCTCTCTCGATTCTCTCTCAAGGAAGACGGAAGGCGGCTCGATTGAGGCAAGAGTCTACGCGGAAGATCCGTCGAAAGGCTTCCTCCCGGCTCCCGGGAAACTCTCGCAGGTTATCTTTCCGCAACCGGTTCTGGCTCGGATCGAAACTTGGGTCGAAACTGGATCCGAAGTTACTCCGTACTACGACCCAATGATCGCAAAAATCATTGTTACAGGGCGAGATCGAGCGGATGCAGTAAATAAAATGCGTGCGGCACTCGCAGCAACGTCTATCTCTGGTACAGAAACCAATCTTCGTTATCTCAGAGCCGTGGCCGCGTCAGAAACTTTTGTCGCCGGGAGCGTGACAACCTCTACACTAAGTAACTTCAAAATCACAAGACATGCATTGGAGGTGCTGGAAGGCGGAACGCAAACAACCATACAAGACTATCCAGGCCGGCTGGGCTACTGGCACGTAGGAGTTCCTCCGTCAGGTCCTATGGACTCTCTTGCACTGCGGCTGGCCAACCGATTGGTCGGTAACGTCGAAGGTGCGCCGGCAATAGAAATGACGGGCATCGGCGCCCGACTTCGCTTCGACTCGGCAGCTCAGATCGCAGTGTGTGGAGCAGATATGAGCGCCACGCTTGATGGAGCGCCTGTTCCTTCGTGGCAGACTGTTTCGGTTGAAGCGAACAGTGTGCTGCAATTCTCATCAGTCGCAGGAGCGGGATGCAGAATATATCTCGCTGTTCGCGGAGGCTTTGAAACTCCCTCCTATCTCGGCAGCGCCAGCACCTTCATGTTAGGTGGATTTGGCGGTCATGCAGGCCGGGCTTTGCGAGCAGGAGATGTAATTCATATTGCTGAGGCAGACAACGTAACATCTTCGCTCAGTCTCCCGGTGGAAGCGATTCCGAAGTATGACCTTCATTGGGAAGTCGCGGTTCTATACGGACCGCACGGATCGCCGGAGTTCTTTACTGACTTCGATATTGAAATGATCTTCAGCACAAATTGGCGGGTACACTATCACTCTGACCGCACCGGAGTTCGTCTGATAGGTCCGAAGCCGGAGTGGGCTCGCACAGATGGCGGAGACGCAGGATTACATCCATCTAACATCCACGACAATGCTTATGCGATCGGTTCAATCGACTTCACGGGAGACATGCCTATTCTCCTGGGACCGGACGGTCCCAGCCTGGGCGGTTTTGTTTGCCCCGCCGTGGTCATCGCATCGGAGTTATGGAAGTTAGGACAAATGAAGGCGGGTGATACTGTTCACTTTAACCGCGTGACCGAAGAGCAGGCACGTGAGCGGGAGTTAGCGCTTGAAGCGCTCATCGCATCTGGTGAAACGGCGCCGCAACTGCTCGACAGTAACATCTACGAGGACGCAGTTCTGTACAACACAACATCGCGGAAGCCGGGGGCGACTTATCGAGCTGATGGCGATAAGTATTTGCTCATCGAGTACGGCGAAAAGACTCTGGATCTTGCACTGCGATTTCGAGTGCACTTGCTCGAAGAGCGGCTAAGCGGCGTGCAGTTACCGGGAATTATTGATGTAACGCCAGGCGTCCGATCCTTGCAGATTCACTATGATAATCGGCGGCTGCCTCGCTTGGCCCTTATGGAAGCGCTCGATGCTATTGATAGCCACCTACCCGAGAATCCGGATATCACCGTGCCGTCGCGCACAGTCTATATGCCGCTTTCTTGGAATGACTCTGCGACCCAACTGGCGCAATCAAAATATACGCACGCGGTACGAGCGGATGCTCCCTGGTGTCCCGACAATATAGAATTTACCCGCCGTATCAACGGGCTGACGTCTATTGATGAAGTCTATAACATCGTTTATTCAGCCAGTTATCTGGTCCTTGGACTGGGAGATGTGTATCTTGGAGCTCCCGTCGCAACACCTGTGGATCCGAGGCATCGGCTGGTAACAACGAAATACAATCCAGCACGCACGTGGACGCCGGAAAATGCAGTTGGCATTGGTGGAGCTTATCTCTGTGTCTATGGGATGGAGGGGCCGGGCGGGTATCAGTTAGTGGGAAGAACCGTTCAGGTATGGAATACTTACCGCTCTACGAAAACATTTCCGCCGGGTAAGCCATGGTCTCTTCAAGTCTTCGATCAGATACGTTTCTATCCGGTCTCGAGTGAAGAGCTGATTGAACTTCGCCGTCAGATTGTGCATGGCGGATTCGAGCTGAAGATAGAAGAAGATAGCTTCAATCTTTGTCGCTACGAGGAGTTCCTGGCGTCTATCTCCCGCGAATCACAAGCATTTCGTTCAACGCAGCAAGAGGCTTTTCGTGAAGAGCGCGAGCGGTGGCGAGTGAACGGGTTACTGGAAGTCAACGCTCCTTCGCTCATAGAGGAACCGGAGCTGGTAGCCGATGCCATCGCGGAGTGCTGTGAGTCCGTAAATTCGCCGATGAGCGCGAGTGTGTTTCAAGTGTCTATAGCGGTCGGTCAGTATATAAAAGCCGGCGCAAAACTGGTGGTTCTGGACGCGATGAAGACCGAAATTGTTATCTCCGCCCCGGTCGACGGTGTGGTTGAAGAGATACGATGCGCGCCCGGAAAGCTTGTGAATGCAGGACAGCCGCTGGTGGTGTTGCGTACCAGATGAGTTGGAAGGGAAGGGATAGTGGATATATCTTCGTTTGATCAGGCTTACAAGACAAGAACTACTTCACCAACAGAAGTGGTCCGCGGAATCTATGCGCAGATCCGGCTTGACGGAGAACGTCCAATATGGATAACACTCGTAAGCGAAGAGGATAACTTACGTCGCGCAGAACAGTTCGAGAAAGTGACAGATCCCGGCGCTCTTCCTCTCTACGGCATACCCTTTGCTGTGAAGGATAACTTCGATGTCGTGGGATTGCCAACAACTGCTGGATGTCCAGAATTCACGCGTGTTGCTACTTTCACCGCAGAGGCGGTGGAGCGCCTGCTCATTGCCGGAGCAATCCTTATAGGCAAAACAAATATGGATCAGTTCGCGACAGGGCTCGCGGGCACGCGTACACCATACGGAATCTGTACCAGCGTATTTGATGCTGACTATATTTCAGGAGGCTCGAGTTCGGGCTCCGCCTTGGCTGTCGCGCGCGGACTCGTGAGCTTCTCCCTGGGCACTGACACTGCAGGCTCCGGCCGAGTTCCAGCCGCGTTCAACCAGTTAGTAGGGCTTAAACCAACGCGCGGCGTTGTAAGTACATTTGGAGTGCTTCCAGCTTGCCGTACTCTCGATTGTGTCTCGGTGTTTGCAGAAACTTGTAAAGATGCAGCCAAGGTACTGGATGTTATCCGAGGCTTGGATCCAAAAAATTGTTACTCGCGAGCAGTTCGGCCCGGGGATGACGCCACGGCTTGGGCGACGTCAGCATTTAACTTTGGCGTTCCAGACGACAGCAGCCTGGAGTTCTTCGGCGACAAGCTTTCGCGAACAAGTTATGCATACGCAATCGATGCGTTGACCAGTCTGGGTGGAACGGTAGTTCGTTTTGACTTCAGCCCGTTCCGCGCCGCGGCCGATCTTCTCTACAGTGGTCCGTGGGTCGCAGAAAGACTCGTCGCACTCAAAGACTTTGTTGCGACGCATCATGAAGATATGGATCCGACGGTCGCGCAGATCATATCCGGAGGCGCCAGATTTAGTGCCGTCGACAGCTTCGTCGCAGAGTACGAATTGAAAGCGATTCGACAAAAGACTGACGTAGTCTATGACAAGGTAGATTTTCTTCTGTTGCCTACGGTGCCCATGGCATACAAGATCGACCAGCTACTCGAGTCTCCCGTTGAATTAAACAGTAACCTCGGCTATTACACAAACTTCGTCAATCTTCTGGATCTGGCCGCAGTGGCTGTGCCCGCAGGTATTCGCGAAGACGGACTGCCATTCGGAGTTTCATTGATCGGTAAAGCATTTTCCGACGAAGGTCTGTTAAGAGTCGCAGATCGACTGCATCGCAAGTTGGCCGTCACGTTGGGTGGCTCCGAACGTCTGCTGGCAAAGACTCCTTTGATGCCGGTACAGGCCGCACCGAAGGGATGTGTGCTAATGGCGGTTGTCGGAGCGCACCTTTCCGGAGAGCCGCTGAACTGGCAACTTATCACTCGGAAAGCGCGTCTCTGGCGAACCATTCGCACGCATCCCGATTATCGGCTTTATGTTCTTCCGAATTCGTTTCCTCCGAAACCTGGGCTTGTATATTCGCCAGGACATGGCGGAACTGGAATTGAGCTGGAGGTATGGGCAATGCCTGAAGACACGGTAGGAAGTTTTCTAAATGGAATTCCTGCCCCACTCTGCCTGGGAACGGTTCGGCTCGAAGATGGCAGTAGCGTGAAGGGCTTCCTATGTGAAGCTGCAGGAGTAACTGGGGCGCTCGAGATCACCCACCTGGGCGGCTGGAGAGCTTATATCCATGGACAAGAGTGAAAGCTATCTTGTCCGCAGTCTCATATCTATTTGGCAAGCAATCTTAACTTCTTACTCCTCCTCATCGCTGTCAGGGGAAGTTCCTTCTTTAGCCTGCGTATCTTTGCGCTTGTAAGTTCCATCGAGCAGTTGCTCGATGGTTACGCGAAATTCCGGATCCATCGGACTCAGATCAGCTTCGGAGCGAGATACTGCGCGTCCCTGACGGTCTACGAGGAATTTGGTAAAACTCCAATGAATGTCTCCGCCGCCGGATCCTTCCTTTGGATCCGTAAGGAAGTGGACCAGAGGGATACTCGCCTGGCCACGTAGAGAAGCCTTCGAAAAGATTGCGAAATTTACATGCTCCGTTTCCTGGTAATAATGCTGAATCGCGGTGTTATCAGTGAGTTCCTCGGCACCGAAGTCACCTGACGGGATCCCTAACAATACGAGCCCCTTGTCAGCATAGGCAGTCTGTAACTCTTTCAACGCACTAATTTGGTTCTTGTAAATAGATTGGCTCGCCAGGTTTACGATAAGTAAAACCTTGCCCTGATAAGTCGAGAGAGAGACACCTTTTCCATCCAGTCCAACCAGTGAGTAGTTATAGACGGTCCGCGGTTTTGCAGCTGGGTTGGCGGATGCCCAAACAACTTGCGATAGAAGCAGAATGTACAGGAGCGGGTTTCGGCGGAATCGCATCTTTCCCTCTGGCATATTCTTGCACTGATGAAGCCTCACACGCAAAGTGATTTTCGCATTTTGGCGACAGCAATCGTCCCAACAGTATTCACCGGCGAGCGACTTTGGGCGCTGTTTTTCGGAAGACCAATATCAAGATCGAAAGTTTTCGATATCGAAGGTATGGCTGCTATCGGTTTTGATTGTATGACGAATAAAAATGGTTTATTCTCACCTTCAGATTCACCTGCTTTGCGCCGTTGCTTCAACATTTTCTGCGTGCAACAGATTTGTCTCCTATGGACTTCGAGCAACTTAAGACCTTTCAACTCGTGAGCCGGCTGAAGAGCTTCTCTCGAGCGGCGGAAAAGCTGGGCGTTACGCAGCCGGCGATCTCAGCGCAGATTCGCTCGATGGAAAACGAAGTCGGCGCCCGGTTATTCGACCGCGAGGGCGGCAAGGTTACATTCACAGCGGCGGGCCGGCTTTTTGAGCCATTTGCAGAGCACTGCCTTCAGTGCCACAGCCATATTCTCGCCGGCGTGAGCGAGTTGTACCAGTCGCCGCGCGGGGAGCTTTCCGTAAGCACCAGCGAAGCCACGAGTCTGTACGTGCTGCCCACCGTATTTGCGCAATTCAAAAAGCTATACAGCAGAGTGCACCTGAGCATCGTCCGCTCAGAGCGATCGCGGACATTGGAGGCTGTCTTCAGCCGCGAAGTAGATTTCGGCATAGTGTCGCTTCCAGTAAAAGACAGCCGATTATTGGTCTACAACATACATAAAGATGAGGTGGTGCTCGTAACTGTTCCTTCGCATCCCCTCGCCGATCGCACGAATGTAAAGCTGGATGAGATACTTCAATATCCATTACTGATGATGAAGCATGGAAGGCAGCGCGAACGGATCAATCATTTCTTCACTACGAGAGACGTACAGCCTCGCATAGCAATGGAACTTGAGTCGAGTGAGTTATTAAAGCGCTTGATTGGCGCGGGGATCGGCATGGGTTTTTTACCTCACACCAACGTACGCGCCGATGAAGCTGCGGGATTGCTAAAGGTCCTGAAAGTAGAAGGAATGCGGATGCACCGCGAACTGGCGCTTGTGTTTCGAAAAGATAAAACATTGACTCGCGCGGCTCATGCGTTCCTTGAGGTTGCGACGAACGGGGCTAAAACGTTGCCGCCACCGACGACAACGAGGAACAGAAAAGCCGAATTGCGTTGAACCGCGCGTCGCGCTTAGAGTAAAGCTCAACCATGCGGAGTCCCTTCATTGCTCTTCTCTCTCTGCGTCAGAGATTTCAGTTGCCGCGTATTTTCACCGGCCTGATCGCATCCACCGTTTGCATCGCATCCGTCATATCGATGATGATCGCTGTTCCCACGCGGGGCGGAGCGCAGGCCGACGGTGGATTCCCCAAAAAAACAGGCGTGCTCGAGCCCGGTACTCAACATCCGATGAGCGATCTGCACCCTGATGCGGAGTTCCCGGTCGCCGGTCATCCTGATTGGCTGGGCGTGACGGACGATGCGTTGTGGGTTGCGAGTTCCAACGTCAACCATGTAGTCCGTCTGGATGCAACGACCAACAAGCCCGACGTCGTCATCGATATTGCCAAGCCGTGCTCGGGGCTGGCCGTTGGTTTTGGAAGCCTATGGATTCCCAGTTGCGGGTCCCATAATCTACTGCGAGCCGACGCAAAAACAGGTGTGATTCAGGCGACGATCTCTGCGAGCCCAGCGGATTCAGAGGGTGGAATCGCTATCGGCGCCGACAGCGTGTGGCTAGTGACCTTGCCGGCGGGCGACCTGGTACGTATCAATCCTCAGAGCAACAAGATCGTGGCGAATATCCCACTCCCCAAAGGTTCCTTTAACCCCATCTTCGCCGGGGACAGCATATGGGTAAGCAGCAATGACGGTAACGCGCTGGTTCGAGTCGATCCAACAACGAATAAAGTCGCTGGCTCCACGCCTATCGGTGCTAAACCGCGATTTCTTGCTGCAGGGGAAGGGTCAGTGTGGGTGTTGAATCAGGGCGATGGCTCCGTCTCTCGGGTTGATGCCACAACGGGAAAACTGCTGGCAACGATCTCCGCCGGCATTCCCGGTTTGGGCGGAGAAATCGCGTACGGCGGGGGATCCGTCTGGGCAACTGTCTTTGGATTTCCAATCACTCGGATTGATCCGGCAACCAACAAAGTTACGCAGCAGTGGACAGGCGATGGGGGAGACAGCATTCGGTTCGCGCACGGCTCGCTTTGGCTCACGTTTCTCACGGGAGCGAAGGTGTGGAGACTCAAAGTGCCTGGCGCGTAGTCACGAGTTATTCACATCGGTAGAGCAATCGGAAAGCGCAGATTCAAAGCGGGAAAAGTAGCAGGATATTGCGTTGCTCGAGGAGCAAAAAACAAGTCCGCCAGTCTTCGATTTATAGGCTGCATAAATGAAATCGATAGGTCGCCGGTTGACTGAGTGCCTTGCGATACTTTAGTTGTATGTTTCCTCCCGAATCAGATGGGCCACGCGTCAATGTCAGTGAAGCTGCGACTAAACCCGGATATCCACGCACGTGCACAATCCGCAAGTACCTGAATCGATTTATGGTTGCTGCGATGTTATGCATCGTAGTCCCGGCAGTGGCTGCCCCTCCAACGTTCACCGTCGGTTGGTCGGTCTACGCGGGTTGGAATCCCTACTTCTACATGGCCAAGTCCGGCATTCTGAAGCGATGGGCAGACAAGTACGGGATTGTCATCAAGGTTCAGCGATTTGACTACGCCGCGTCGCTGGATGCATTCGTCGGCAAGAACATTGATGCCTGCACCATGACCAACATGGAGGCGTTGGATATGCCGGCCGCTGCCGGAGTCGATTCGACGGCACTGATCGTCGGCGATTACTCCAATGGCAACGACGCCGTTCTCGCGCGCAATAACCTCACTCTCGCGCAACTTCCCGGCAAGCGCATCATGCTGGTGCAAAAGACCGTTTCTGAATATCTTCTGGAGCGAGCGATGGATCTGAATGGCTTCAACGGACAGATATCTCAACTGCGTCTGATGAATACGAGCGACTCAGATCTGGTCGGAGCCTTCCTCGGCAACCAGAGCAATCAGGTTGCCGTAACCTGGAAGCCTCTGGTTTCACAGATCCTCGCTCAGGGCGGAAATGTAAAGCCGCTTTTCGACTCCTCCAAAATTCCTGGGGAGATTCTCGACCTTCTCGTCGTTCGCACGGAGGTTCTTCAGCGGCCTGATGGTTCGGGGGCAAAGTTCGCCAAGGCGATCACCGGCGCGTGGTACGAAACGGTGGCTCAGTTGGCTGGCGGACCCGGTGCTGAACAGGTAATTTCAGGCAGCGCGGCTGCGTCGGGCGACAGCGTAAGCTCGTATAAGGAGCAGTTGCGTACCACGTTTCTTTTCTCCACTCCTAAGTCCGCTGCGCAATTTTCTGAAAGTCCAACCCTCAAGCAAAAGATGGATCTGGTTCGTCAGTTCTGCTTTCGTCATCAGCTGCTGGGACAGAACATCGCCTCGGTAGACGATGTTGGCATACGTTATCCCGATGGCACGGTTCAGGGCAAAGAGAATCACGTGCGACTTCGTATCGACTCCAGTTACATGCGCATGGCCGAACAAGGGAGGCTATAGCGAATGATGGCGATCCCAGGCGCCGCGCAGATTGCAGATATACAGGCAAAGCCGCGTCGACTCTGGACACAGTCGCTCTCCTGGGTGCTGTTCCTCATCGGCATCTTCACGTACCTGCAATTCTCTGTCGCGCGACATAAGGAAAATCCGGAAGATCGCGTGATCCCTTCCGGCACACAACTCTGGCAGGGAATCAAGGCTTCCGTTCTGCAACCAGCCGAAGAGGACGACGCACTCGATCCAAGCGCGAATACATTCGAACGCGTGACCCACAGCATGATCTGGAAGGACACGGTCTCAAGTTCACGGCGCTTCTTCATCGCGATTCTTCTGCTTATTCCCGCGGTCCTGATCGGCTTGCATATGGCGGTCTTTCCGTATGCCGAAGCATTGTTCCTGCGTTTTGTTCTTTTCTTCGATAAGATCGTCGCGCTCTCGCTATTGCCAATACTGTTCATCGTCTTTGGCATCGATGAGTGGTCCAAGATCATGCTGATGGTCATTGGCGTAGGTCCAACGCTGATGCTGGATACCTACAACATTGCCAGGTCTGTTCCGCGCGAACAGATCGTGAAGGCATTCACGCTCAAGTCTTCGAACTTCGATGTAGCTTATCGGGTTATCCTCAAACAGATCATGCCGCAGATCATCAATAGCGTGCGGCTCAATCTGAAGCCGCTGGCGTTGTTCCTGTTTGCCGGTGAAATGATCGCGTCGACCGATGGCCTTGCGTATCGCATCGCCATCATGCGCCGCCACATGGGCATGGACATCATCATTCCGTATCTGCTGTGGGTCGCGGTCCTCCTGTTCGGAATGGATGCGCTTTTACGAGTCGCCAACAGGAGACTGCATCCATGGTTCTAGCAGTCGGAGTTCTCGATGGAGAAATCGTTGAGGTGAGTAAGCGGCGGCCAGTCGAGATCTCTCTGCGAGAGGTGTCGGTTTCCTATCCTCTCTCGCCTTCCGGAAGAAAGACCGTTTTGTCTGAGTTGAACCTCGAGATTGAAGCGGGTGAATTTGTCGCAGTATTGGGCGAAACCGGTTGCGGCAAGAGCACATTGCTCCGCCTGATCCTCGGTCAGGAGCTTCCATCCACAGGCTCAATCATCGTGGATGGCAAGCCGGTCACGCGCATCGATTCCCGGCGAGGATATGTTCCTCAGAAGTACTCGCTTTTTCCGGATCGCACCATGATCGAGAACGCGATGTTCGGGCCCGAAAACGCACATTGCGGATGGCTTGGGAGGCTGCGTCCGTCCTTCCGCGCGTTCAAACGAAAGCTGCGGGCAGAAGCTGAGCGGCAGCTTCTATGCATGGGTCTTTGCACCGCTGACCTGAACAAATATCCGCATCAGCTGTCTGGGGGCATGCAGCAGCGCGTGGCGATTGCCCAGGCGCTGATGATGAAGCCGCCTGTACTGCTGATGGACGAAGCCTTCAGCGCCCTCGACCCCTCAACACGCGCCAGCCTGCAGCAGCAACTGCGAGAGATCTGGCAGGAAACCCGGCCGACAGTTTTGTTTGTCACGCACAACACCTCAGAAGCACTACTCCTTGGAACTAGATTGATCGTTCTGGCGCCGCATCGGGAAAATCGCCCCGGGGGTAACGTAATTCTCGATATGTCATTGCCACAGTCCGGCGATACAATCTCGGTGAGGAAACAGAGCCGGGAATTTATGGAACTCCGCGAACATGTCAAGCGACATGCATACGGCAATTCGTCTTCGTCGGGCGAGTATCGGCGTGTGCAGGAAATTCGTGAGCGTGGGGATTCGCCAGAATGCAAGTGAGGGCCCGAATTGTACTGACCGGAACTTCAGTAGCTCTTTCAGCAGCAATTGCTGTCTCGATTACCGGAGCCGTCTCCGCGCAGCAATCTTCTCCGGCCGCCGGTTCACCTGAATTTTTTGTTCAGCGCGTTCAGCCGATCCTCGATGACAATTGCTATTCCTGTCATCAGGAATCCCAATCCGGCGGACTGCGTCTCGATAGTTACGCATCGATCCTCAAAGGCGGCGGCCGCGGTCCGGCCATAGTGCCCGGTGATCCGGATAACAGCATCCTGATTAAGGCTATTCGCCGCGTCGGTACGCCGAAGATGCCGCCGCGAAGATCGCTTGAGGACGAGGAAGTCGCGACCATCGTTGCCTGGGTCAAAGCGGGTGCAAAAGGCACCGGCTCTGAAGGTGTTGCCAAAAGTGATCAGTCAGCGTCGAATCCGCCAGCTTCTTCTCAGCACCCAGAGCCTTCAGGCCAGCCCGCGGTGGCTACAGCATCTGTAAGTGTGGCTCCTCATCCGCGGGCAGCGATGTCGGACGCAGATTTTTTCGAGAACAATATTCGTCCGATTCTCGCGAACAACTGCGGTAGCTGTCACGTTGACATGATTTCGGGAGGACTGAAGCTCGATTCTCGTGAAGCCATGCTCAAGGGGGGCGATCTCGGTCCTGTTCTCGTTCCTGGCGATCCCGACAAGAGTCTTATCATTACGGCCGTTCGGCAGACCACATCGTTGAAGATGCCCAAAGGCGGCAAGCTGACACCTCAGGAAGTTGCCGATCTTACTCAATGGGTGAAGCAAGGCGCCATTTGGCCGAAGAGCGCGCCGGGCACCTTATTTTCTGCTTCGGTGAAGACGGGCATCATCACCGAAAAGCAGCGCGCATTCTGGTCCTTCCAACCGATCAAGGCCGTCGCGGTTCCCCAAATAAATGGTTCAACATGGGCGAAAACGCCCATCGACAAATTCGTCCTGACCAAAATGCAAGCCGCCGGTATCAAGCCTTCGGCTCAGGCTGACCGCCGTACCCTCATTCGCCGCGCGACGTTTGATCTGACGGGGTTGCCGCCCACTCCGGAAGAAGTGGATTCGTTCGTGAAAGATAAGTCGCCGCAGGCATGGGAAAGCCTGATCGATCGCCTGCTCGCGTCGCCAAAGTATGGTGAGCGCTGGGGCCGTCACTGGCTCGATGTAGCTCGCTATGCTGAAGATGATGTGCGAGGGCTCGATCCCAAAGGACGCGGCTATATGCCTTTCTCGGGCGCTTACCGCTATCGCGATTGGGTGATTAAGTCATTCAATGAAGATATGCCGTATGATAAGTTTCTTCGTCTTCAGCTTGCGGGCGACAAGATTCCGGCGAAAGACAGGCAGGAACAGGAGGACCATCTTACCGCTACGAGTTATCTCGGCGCAGGGCCCTGGGTCTGGGATCAGGCGGAACCTATTCAGGGCCGCGCCGATGAGCGGAATGAGCGCGTCGACGCAGTAACTCGCGGCACGCTGGGACTTACAGTAGCATGCGCCCGGTGCCACAATCACAAATACGATCCGATCACGCAAAAAGACTACTATGCGTTAGTGGGCGTCTTTGCCAACTCTACTTATAAGGAATATCCGACAGTTTCCGAAGCCCGCGCAGCGGCTTATGTGACTAACGAAGCCAAACTCGAGAATCTCCAGATTGATTACCAGGAATATACGCGCACCGCATCGCGCCAGCTCTCCGACGCACTGTCCTATCAGACTGCCAACTATATGGTCGCCGCTTGGAATGTGCTCGGCAAGCCCAAGAAAACTGCGGATGAAGCTGCATCACAGGCAAAACTCGATCCCGAAGTCCTTCGTCGCTGGGTCGAATATCTCACTCCGGGTAAGCCTCTTCAGTATAACTATCTCAAGGATTGGCAGGCCATGATCGCCGCAGACGGCGGTGTGGAAGATGAGGCCAAGGCTCTTGGAGAAGCCTTTCAACGTCTCGTGCTCGAGGTTCGCCGGCATGCGCGTGATACCGAAGAGCAGAATGAAATCATTCGCGACAAAAACGATGTTCCGCGGCATCGAGTACATGATGCCAAGCCCAGCGAGTTTGAAACCGATGATCAGTTCTGTCCCGGCTGCGCCCTGGAACTGAAGACTATTCCTATCGATGAAGCCAGGCTCTACTCTGATATCTTTGTAACTCGCTCGGGTGATCAGGAAACTAAGTTTGTGCCCGGAGTTTTAGTGTTTAGCGGATGGGAGCTGAGCAGCAGACTCGGTCCGGCATGGCAGTCTTACATCGATGCACAGCAAAAAGAGATCGCTGGACTTAAGAAGAAGGTCGCGCCGGAGAACTATCCCTATATCCATGGAATGGCCGACAAATCACAGATCCAGGACGTGAAGCTTAACATCCGCGGCAACCCTCATTCACTCGGGGACACCGTGCCGCGCCGTTTTCTTACTGTTCTCACCTCTCCGGAGACGCGGCCCTACAGTGACGGCAGCGGCCGCCTTGAGCTCGCCAATGATATCGCAGCCAGTCCCCTGGCCATGCGAGTTATCGTTAACCGCGTATGGAAATGGCACTTTGGTTCGGGAATCGTCAATACTCCGGATAACTTCGGTTATGTCGGTGAAGAGCCGACAGATCCGGAGTTACTCGAGTTCCTTTCCCACGAGTTCATCACGAATGGTCACTCGATCAAGAAGCTGCAGAAAGAGATCATGCTCTCCGCCGTGTATCAATCCAGCGTTGAAGAATTGCCCGAAGCGCATGAGAAAGATGGAGCAAACCGCCTTTATTCTCACTTCAACCGTCTACGCCTTGATGCAGAAGAGATCCGGGACTCAATGCTTTTCGTTGCCGGCGATCTTGATAACAAGAAGACTTCAGGACCTTCGTCGGATTTCTCAGAAGACAACGCCGAACCCACGGTTTTCTGCAAGGTAAGTCGCTATCGGCTGAATAACTACCTGCAGGTATTCGACTTTCCAAATCCCAGCTTTACCTCTGAGCAACGGTTCTCAAGCAATGTGCCTCTACAGCAGCTCTACTTTATGAACAATCCCTTCGTGTACAAACAAGCGGGCATCCTTGCTGAACGCGTACACTCAGAGTCGACAGACAAGGACCGCATCGTCAAACTGTATGCGTATGTCTTTCAGAGAAAGCCGAGTGATGAAGAGCTCGAGCTCGGGTTGAAGTTCCTGAACACTACGCCGGAGAAAGCTGGCTACGCTGTTGAAGGAGAACCGATCACCGCGTGGCGGCAGTATGCGCGAATCATGCTAAGTTCGAATGAGTTTCAGTTTTTGGATTGACACGGGAAGTTAACTCGAATCGCAGCTTCACTGTAAGGATGGATGACGTTATGCGACACAGTCCTGCAAGTCAACCGATAACTCGCCGGGAAGCCCTCTGCAAGATGGGCGCGGGATTCGGCATGCTATCTCTCGCCAGCCTGCTCGGTGACACCATTGCCCGCGCCGATGCTCCTGCGAATAAAGCAACATGGATGATTCAGGATCCGGATTTCAAGCCTCGCGCCAAACATGTCATCTTCTTGTTCATGAACGGTGGCCTTTCGCAGATTGATAGCTTCGATCCCAAGCCTGCGCTAGAGAAGTATAACGGCCAACCCATGCCTGGCGGCGATCTGCAACACGAGCGCAAGACCGGCACGCTGATGAAATCTCCGTTTACTTTCAAGAAGTATGGCCAAAGCGGCAAAGAGGTCAGCGAAATATTTCCTCATCTCGGCGAATGTGTCGACGACATGTGCTTCGTGCACTCCGTCTTCACGGAGATCCCAAATCATGAACCTGCCCTGCTCATGATGAATACTGGCGCAAACTTCGCAGGCCGTCCATCGATGGGTTCATGGCTGACTTATGGTCTCGGTTCCGAAAACACGAACCTGCCCGGCTTTGTTGTACTTTGCCCCGAGGTTCCTACTACTGTCGGTCCGCCGTTGTGGGGCTCCGCATTTCTATCGGCGGTTCATCAGGGAACTTATGTTTCCGACAAAGTCGAGAAGACAGATTTCGACCCTCAGAAGCTCATCGCCAACATTCACAACCCAGGATTCGATCTAAAGCAGCAGCGGAAGGAACTCGACCTTCTCGAGCAGTTGGACCACCTGAATATGAAATCTGCGCCCGGCGCTCTGAACGACGGCCAATTGGAAGCAACTATCGGCGCGATGGAAACCGCATATCGCATGCAGACCGAGGCTCCCGATGTTTTTGACGTGCGTAAAGAAAGCGAAGCGGTATTGAAAATGTACGGCGAGGGCAGCACTGCGCGAGGCTGTCTGACGGCGGCGCGATTGATTGAACGCGGAGTTCGCGTAGTGCAGATCTACTATGCCAAGGGCGATCCCTGGGATCATCATTTTGATATCGAGATGCATCGCAAGACTGCGAAGGACTCCGACCAACCCTTCGCAGCGCTCATCAAAGACCTGAAGGCGCGCGGCCTTTTTGAAGACACGATCATCGTTGCCGGCTCAGAGTTTGGCCGCACTCCCGTGGTTGAAATGGGCAGTGGCTTCAACGGTGGACAAACACATAACGGCCGCGATCACAATCCGCATGGATTCACCATGTGGCTCGCTGGCGGCGGCATCAAGAAGGGCTTCAGCTACGGCGCCACTGACGACTTCGGGTGGAAGGCAGTCGATAAGCCGGTGCACATACACGACATCCACGCGACCATACTGTATCTTCTCGGAATAGATCACACTCAACTCACTTATCGTTACAGTGGCCGCGATTATCGTCTCACCGACGTTTCCGGCAATGTGATTCACGATCTTATTGCGTGAGTTTTGTCTTCGACTAAAGTGGGCACTTAGTATCAAACGCCCATAGTCAGAGACGTGCCATCTCTGTAGCCCGATCAGTTTTCGAAAGGCCAATCATGAAGCTGAAGCTCCTCGGTCTCCCGTTGCTGGTTCTGCTGTTCAGCGTAAATGTTCAAGCGCAGTTTCAAGATCCAAACGGTGGTGATCTGGAGCGCGGTGTACTGCCTCAGAAATGGATGACCGGCGGACCGCGCTGCATGGAGGTGCCCGAGTGGCAGGTTCATGAATATAACCCGGATCTATATATCCTGCGCCAGTCCGGCTGCACAGATGCGGAGATGCCGTTTCTATATCTCTTCTTCGGAAAAGATCGTGGATTGCTCTGGGATACCGGGTCCCGTAATGGAAATCTCGCGCCGGCCTTTCAGCGCGTAGTCCACAACTGGCTGGAGCGCAATCATCGCACTAATATCACAGTCATCGTGATGCACTCGCATTCTCACGAAGATCATACATTTGGTGACTCCGCACTGCAGGCTCTCAACGATCCCGCGATCCCGATCCTATTCGTTCCGGCAAAGATCCCGGACACTCAGAGCTTCTTTCATATCGCTTCGTGGCCAAATGATTTGGGACGGGTAGACCTAGGCGGAAGGGAACTGAACATTGTGCCATTGCCCGGGCACGATATCGTGAGCACCGCACTCTATGATCGGCGCACCGGTATTCTGTTGACCGGAGATAGTCTTTATCCCGGCCGGCTATATGTTCGAGACTTCCCGGCCTTTAAAGCAAGTACAGAACGGCTTATAACCTTCATCGAAGGCAAGCCCGTCGCACATATTCTCGGCAATCACATCGAGCAATCGCGCACACCATTCGTCGATTATCCGATTGGCTCAATCTACCATCCGAACGAGCATGTTCTCGATCTGACCTTTGGCACACTGCTTGAACTCGACGACGCGCTCAAATCCATGAACGGCGCTCCTCATCGAATGGCAATGCGCGATTTCACGATCTGGCCACTTTCGCCGAACGACAACGGCCTCGGCACAAAGATGGAAGAAATCTATAAGCAGACACAGGAGCAGCAACTCAGGAACAAGTGGAACCAGCCTGATTAGAGGCGGCAGCGGAACGTGATCCGTTTACCGAGAAGCCGGCGGCGATCAGCTTTCTAGGCTCTTATCGTTCGACAAAACGTGCGAATCCA
>Ga0206964_10168_pt1 | contig 20607 bp, 25 predicted proteins | sample Alteio_BWOrgHeat_25_FD_152980 | JGI IMG/M metagenome (GOLD analysis project Ga0206964, IMG submission 152980) | Enriched cells from forest soil in Barre Woods Harvard Forest LTER site, Petersham, Massachusetts, United States -... | ecosystem: Environmental > Terrestrial > Soil > Temperate forest >...
GAAGCTTATACTTGTTATCCTCGGTGTTCTGGACGCCGACCAGGGCGAGCCTTTGCGTTTGCGGGCCTGTTGGACCGAGCGGCCGGATATCGTTTTTATGGTAATTGGGATAGAAGAGGCCCCAAACCAGCCAGTAATAAGGGTTAAGGCTAAGGAAACCTGCTTTTGGATAGAACTTGTTCTGGTCCCATTGCTGGAAGACCATGCGCTGCTCCTGGTTGTCAACCGCATCGTCTTTGATGACCGATTGGGCGAAAGAGGGAGCGGAAAGCAGAAAGCAAAAAGCGTAAAGCAAAAGTGTTTTTTTCATGGGTGTAAATACTTAGCGTTAAAAATGATTTGATTGACATAAGTGACGTCCCGGTTGATATAATCCTGGAAAGGGTTGAGCGCTTTGATGATCCCTTGCTGCTGCGCCCAGTACATCGCCCGCCAGGCACCATAAGCCAGCCCGTCGATGATCTGTAGCTGCGTATTGACTTTTTTCAGCAATTCATCGCGGGCATTATAGTCGGCCAGGACATTGCTGCCGGATTTGAGGATATACCCGGAAACGTCACTGACGAGTGCGATGGCCCGGGTCCGGCATTCCGCATCAATTTTGGTGGTTACTAAAAGCAGGGCAGGGTCGCTTTTGGCGAGGTTAAGCGCTTGTTGCAAATAGCTGAGGATATCAGCTGAAGTGACAGCCATGTTTTTGACGGCCAGCCCGTCTTTGAGCGCGGAATTCACCTGCGAAAGGCCATTATAAATGATGTTTTGGGCCAGCACGACTGCGCTCATATTGGCGTTGATGTCTTCGACATTGTTGTTGATCTTGCCGAGGTAGTTGTTATGCGTGGCTTCTGCGCCGCTGCGGACGGCCCCGTTGGAGATGACGGCGGAAAGACGGTAGGGGTCTAAAACATATTCCTGTGCTTTTAGGGCGGAAAGCCCAAAGCAAAAAGCGAAAAGCAAAAGATTTTTCATTGTTTAAGGTATTTAGCGTTAAAGATGATGTCCTCTGCGACGGTCTTGTCCTTGTCAACAAAATCCTGGAAAGGATTAATAGAGCGAAGGATGGAGTTGAGGCTGGAGGTTTGCAACGTTTCGACCAGGTTGCCGGAAAGTTCCTGGATGGTACTTAATTCGGCGAGCACATAATCAAAAAGCATTTTCCGGTCGGAGGCTTTCATCTGGTTCACATCGCCGATCGACAAACTCAAACCCGCCACATAGCCCGTCAGGCTTTTTGCTTTTTCCGCGAACTCTATTTCGGTCTGCAGGCCGAGCACGACCAGCATGGGGTTCTTTTCGGTCAGGGAAATGATCTGTTTTTGATAGCTGACGATTTGCTCCACCATCGGGGTGGCATAAATGCCGATGTCCGCTATGTTGATCGCGGTCCCCAATGAATTGTAACGCTCCTGTAGGGTGCGGTACGTGTTTTTAAGCTTGGCAAGCAGGGTCAGGTTCGCTTCTTCGTTGGCGGTGTTTGCGGCCTGCTGGTTTTTGGCATTTACCTGGAGTTTGTTTTCGTCCTGGGATTGCGTGATCAGTTGGTGTATGCCCGCGATGTCGAGGGTGCTTTGCTGCCCATAGGATTCCGCGCTGATCAGGCAAAAAAACAGCAAAAGAAAATAGGATAACCTTCTAAACCCTTTTTTGTAGAAAATGGTCAAAAGAAACAGGCCAAAAAAAAGTGATGATTTTTTCATTGTTTCAGGTATTGAGCGCTGTTTAATACATCGTTTGCGATGCGGACATCTTCATTCTGCCATTCGGCCCAGGGGTTAAGCGCGCGCCATATCCCGTTCATTTTGGCCCAATACATCGCCCGGTTCATGCCGTAAGCGATACCGCGCAGGATCTGCATTTCTGAAAGGATGTGGTTGAGCAGCTTGCCCCGTTCCCCGGAATCCATGAGGTTATTTTTACCGCCCTGCAAAACAAAGGCGCTCACATCGGTAGCCAGCGTCACCGCGCGAGTCTCGAAATCGCGTGCGCCCTGCTCGGCGAACAATAAGAGGATGGGGTCGGATTTCGCAAGCACGGCCGCCTGTTCTACATCGCTGACAATGTCAGTGCCGCAACTGGCGATCTCTTTGATCGTACTGAGGTTATTGATAATGGAGGCGACCTGGCTCAAGCCCTGGTAGATCTTGTTTTGGAGGTTGTTAACGATGGTCAACTGTCCGCTGACCGCCAGTTGGCCTTTGCTGATCAAACTGAGGTTATTATTGGTCGTATTGAGCTGCCCGTTGATGACGGCGCTATTGGCAATGATGGCGGCAGAGGTGGTGGGGTCGACGACAACTTCCTGGGCTTTCAAAGCTGAAAGCGAAAAGCATAAAGCGATCCCGATAGCTATCGGGAGCATAAAGTATTTCATGGTTGTTGGTTTACACGGTTAATGAATTGAGGAAGGCTTAAGCCGCTTTTTTTAAAATCAGCGACAAACGCATCAAGTCCTCCGGCATAAGTTGGATATTTACTGGTGTAGTGCTCGACGGCCGACTTTTCGGGTTTTTCGGTCGTGTAGGTGAGGTACTGTTCGAGCGCCACTTCTACGCCATAGACTTCCCCGGATGAGCCGCGCCGGATATAAACTTCTTTGAACCGCCCACGGCCTCCCTGGTTGTCGAGCTGGTTGATCGTAAAGATCTTCCGCCGCTCGGTCTCATTGATGGAGAGCAGCGCGGCGATGTCATTGTAATTATCCTTGAACTTGGTTTGGTCAAGCAGGCAGATGGTGTCGGAATTATTGATGATGCTGTCCTTGACCACGGCATTGCCGATGATGTCGCCCAGTTCCTGCGTCACCACGATGGCTTCGCCCCAAAACTTACGGACTGTTTTATAAAGATAAAGCAGATAACCCGCCATCAATGGGCTGGCGATGGCTTTCCAGGCTTCTTCGACGATCAGGCATTTGCGCTGGGACTGGCGGTAACGCATTTTCTGGATGAAAACATCCATGATGATAAGCGTGACCAGGGGAAAGAGGATCTTATGCTCCTTGATGCTGTCGATCTCGAAGACAATGAAGCGTTCGCTGAACAATGACTTATCAGCTTCTTTATTGAGAATGGTTTCGAACTCGCCGCCTTTGTAGAACTTCTTCAGTACGTAACGGAACTCGTCGAAATCGAAGACGATCCTTTCTTCGGTTTTGATTTGCGGTATTTTTTGGAGCGCAAACTCGTAAAAGGTGTTGAAATTAAGCTCCGAACGTTCTGAAAATGCCGCTGTGAAATAAGCGGAGATCACATTCGCGATCACATCCCGTTCAACCGGACTGAAACTGCCTTCGGGGCCTTTCCAGGCGACGCCGATCAGCGTAACGAGGAAGTCCTTCTTTTCAATATTGTATTCCTCTTCCGTGATGCGGAAGGGGTTCATGGTGATCGGCTGCTTATCGGTATAGGTGATGTATTTACCTTTGTAATAGGCGCAGAGACCGGAATAGGAGTGACCGGTGTCCACAATGACCATATCCATATTGTACAGCATGTATTGCTCGATCAGCGCATTCATGAAGAAGCTTTTACCGGAGCCGGAAGGGCCCAGCACGAACTTATTGCGATTATTGATGCGGTTTGTCCGCATCGGCAGATCGGCCGGGTCGATACCCACCGGGATGCCCTGCCGGTCGGTGAACCGGATCAGGAAATCCGAAGGCTCGTCCTTCGGCATGGACTCTTTGAGGAAAAAACAAAGCGCCGCATCGCAGGTGGTCAGGAACCAATCGTAGTCTTTGAGTTCGACGGCATTGCCCGGCAAGGCGCAACGAAACAATTCCAGCTGGTTGTAAGCGTTCTTGCTGGGGATAATACCCAAAGCAAACAGCGCGCTTTCGATGAAATTGGTCGATTTCCGGAGCTGTTCGCGTTCACATACCAGCAGGATATTGAAATGGCAATTGACCAGCAGCTGGTTCTCCCGCGCCACATCGTTCAGGAGCAAATCGATATCCGCCACGCAAAGCTGGTTGGCCGGGTCCGGAATGCCCGAATGCCGTTTCTTTTTGAGCTCCAGTTTTTTGAGCTGCACAAACTGGTTCGGGATCTCGATCACCTGGTTGAAGACCAGTCCTTCAAAATCCGGTACCTTGAATAAAAAGGACAGAAAGTCGACGGGGAAACCTTTTAGCGTGTCTTTTTCATTAAGCTCGATATAGGTGCCGACCTCCTGCGGCAAGTCGATGGCATCGGTGTTCACCAAGCTGATGCTGCGAATGGACCGGCTGCCCATATTGATCTCGGTGTCCGTGGGCTGGTAATTGTCCAGGGTGATGGCCTGGCTTTTAAAATCCATGGCGAGGAGCCGCATGAACAGCGCATTGATTTCTTTTTCTTGCAGAAGGACCGGTGCTGTTCCGGAGGCCTCCAATATATCGGTGACTTTGGCGATGGCATGCCGGAACGCGATCAATGTTTTATGGTCGTACGCGTAAAAGGCGCCTTTCTTAACCGGCCGGGTGATCGTAAGATAGGTTTGAATGGCCAGGAAATCGCGACCGGCGAAATGCGCATGGTACTTTTCCTGCAAGTATTCGCCGGACGGTTTCAGCGGGTAGCTGTTCCGGCTAACGATGTCTTGTTTTTGCAGGATATAGCAGTCGCCTAATACTTTGACGATATTGTTCATCAACTGGTGAAATTCCTCGTAAGCGACCGGCGAAGCGGAATACCGGACAACCGGGTTGTTCAACCGGACCAGTACCGACAGGCTGCCGTCGCTGCCGATCAACAGGTGGTCGGGACCGCTTTTGTCGACGCCGATATAGGGCAGGTCAAAGGTTTTTCGGGAGGGCATAGCGTTTGAGTTTTTTGAATTGAGGGGAATGGACCTGGATGGCCTGGCTGCGGGTTTTGATATGCAGGCCTTTCTTCTGGCGGCCGGCGATGTAAAAGAGCCCGCCGACGATGCAGCCGACCAGCACCAAAGCACCCAGCCATCCGTTGACCAGGGTCATGGTAAGCGCGCCGAAGACCAGGCCGGCCAACAAACAGCCCACGCCCCAATAGATGAATTTACCTTTGAAGCCTTTGAACATAAGGGGCTTTTGGAGCCCCTTATATACAGCGAAACGTCTGCCCATCAGCTTAAGCCAAAGAAGGCTTTGATGACCAAAGCGGAAACGACCAGGAACACACAGCTGCCGCCCCAGCCCATGAGTTCTTTATTAATATCCTGGTCGCCGGAGTTCCATTTGGAATAGACGCGGATAGCGCCGACAATCCCCACGATTCCGCCGATGACGAGGGTGATATTGGTGACGGGCGCGACATAAGTCTTAAGCGTAGAGGTAGCGGTGGTCAGGCCGTTCACGCCGCTTTGCGCGAAGGCCGCAATGGTTCCAAGGACGAACAGCACAGCTGTCGCCCACATTTTTTTGAGAAAGTTCATTTGAAATTAAAAAGGGTGTTAAAAAAATTATTAGAGGCCGAAGACGGCCCGGAGAAATATGCCGGCCAGCATCATGAACAGCGCCGCGAAAAACCAGGCGGAGACCTCAGCCGTGATCTCCCTTTCGCCCATTTGCCAGTTATGGTAAATGCGGATGCCGCCGATGATCCCTAAAATAGCGGCAAGTACCAGCGCGCAGTCCAGCGCCGAGAAAAAGGAGGAATGGAGCTGGTCCCGCGCTTGCTGGAACTCGTCAAGACCTGGTTGGAACAGTAGCATCATTTTTCGTAATCAAAAGCTGACCGGCCGGGTATAAATAATGGCTTCCTCACGGCAGAGGCCAAAGAGGTTTTTTAAGGAGACGCCGCCGGAGCCGATAATGGCCGATTCGGTTTTGGCCGGCTGTTTTGGCGGACTTTCGGTTTTATCCGGCAGGTGCTCGATCTTTTTGGGCAGGATGTCTTCGGTAAAAGTAAGTTCGCCGGATTCCAAAGACCCTGGCCGTTTGTTCCGCGCGTAATCGAAAAGGATAAGGGCTACATAATAGCCGGCATAAAGCGCCGCTACCCAGGTGAGAAAATGGGGCCAGTTCATAAGTTCATTTGTTGGATAAATTGTTTGATCATTACTTTGATTTCGGGGTGCTGTTCGAGCAGGTGATGGACCGAAAAGGCAACCAGCCTGGTCACATCGACGCCCGTGGCCATTTTGAATTGGTTAAGCATTTTGATGGTATCGGCGTCGAAGCGGATGTGCATCAGGCTTTTGTGGTCGCGGTTGTCGTATTTGCGGATGCGTTCGAGGATAGCCGGTACCGGCGGCGGCTTGGCCACTTGTTTCGGCGTTTCCCGGTTACTGATATTGTTGCGCAGCTGGTCTGCCAGTGTTTTGATATTACTCATCGATGTATCGTTTAAAAATCGGTTCAAAGGCATTGAGCACAGCGGGTAATATCGCCAGCGGCGTCTGGAAGGTGCTGACCCGCTGGAAGTCGATCCGGTCGGGCAGGGGCGTGGTGACCTTCCCTAATTTGGCCAGCTGTTCATCAACCTCGTAACGCGTTTCGTATTTTACCGTCGCTTTGACGCGGTTGGGCACGTAGGCGATGGGTACTTTGGCATTGATCTTACGCAGGACCACCGAGAATAAAACGGTGGATTCAAAACTGAATTCGTCATAGGAAAAAGGGCAGATGACCAGGTCGGCGGACTCAAAGACAGCGATCAGCCCGTCATCGTCCAGCTTGCCCGGCAGGTCGATCAGCACCACCTGTGCTTCCTCTGTACACAGGATATTTTTCATCCCGGGAAAGTGCTCGAGGCTGGCGGCCACGACGGTGTAGGGTTCGGTATTCTCCAATAGCTTGGCCCGTTCATATTTCTGCGCAATGGACTGCTGGTAATCCATATCGATAACTGTCACCTCCTTCATTTTGGCTTGGACCAGGTAATTGGCCAGTAAAAGCGTGACGGTACTTTTGCCCGCGCCGCCTTTTTGGTTCCCGATAAGTATGATCATATTAGTTGCAATGACAGCTGTAGGCAGGCTGCGCCTTTTCAAGATCGAAAAATGGCCGCTGCTTTTTGGCAAGGGTTAAGAGTTGTTCATAGGATACATCAGGGAAAAAGGTATTGCCCGAGCGCCGTTCATCCGCGATCCATTTGTCGGCCAGTTCCGGGTAAAGGGCCATGATCTTGATGATGTTGTTTTTCCCTTTTAAAAAGCACAGGTCGCAGTTACCGAGGATGGGCGGGATTTCCAGGGTGTAGGGCTTAGAAAGCCAAAAGGCATCGACCATTGCTTTGGTAATGCCTTTTTCGTAGAGCGGAAATTTGGTGACTGTTCCTTTATAGGTACCCTGGTAGTTTTTGACCCGTCTTTCCTCATCAAAGCGAAACCCGATATATTGTTCGAACCGCAAGCCAATCAGCGGCCGCAGGTAACGCCGGGCCACCATGATCTTCAACTCAACGGTGCAAATCCGCCGGACGCGGTTGGGCAGGTAGCGTTTCCAGTTCGTCAGCGCATCAAAACCTGTTTGGCCCGGGCTCCGCCGGTGGCTATAGGTGGCACGATGGATTTTAAAACCTTCCTGTTTTTCAATTTCGTCAAGGAATTTGTAGGTAGCCGGATGTTCGCGGCCGGTGTCGGTAAACAGCACAATATCATCGGGTGTCGGTTTTGCCAAAATAGTCATGCAGGCGGAGCTCTTGCCGCCGGAGAGGTTGAATACACGGGTCATGAAATTAGGGGTATTAAATATTAGCGGTGGTTGGTACGGGCCTTTTTCTTTCTATGGCGGCGCGGTCCATGGATGGATTCGTCATCCACATCATTGGAGATGTTGATATTTATTTGGAACTCTTGCGGAGAAAACTGGAAACTTTCATTTGGCTTTTGGCTTGCGTTACCGGGTTGCTGCGGTGAATGCTGATTATCTTCACGCGTTTTTTGGTTTATTTGTTGGTGTTTTTGTGTTGAGGTAGCAACGCCCTGTACCGCAAGCAATTCTTTTAACGGCAAGACCGTGCCTCCTTTGTACACATTCTTTTGGGCATGATCTATAATCGTGTAACCATAAGCAGGTTTGCCGTCTTTGGCATGAAAGATCAGCTCGACGCCCATTTTCGTTTTCATATAATCCCTAAAACCTGCGGTATCATATCGTGGCGTATATTTTTTGAAAATAGCCTTCAATTGGGCAGCGCGCTTATCGTCCGGATCGCGGAAACCAAGCTTTTCCATGTCAACTTCCGCCAGTTTCTTACCAAATTTGATCAAGTCATGGTCTTTGAGGGTATAGCCCATGTTTTCGAGGATCAGCTTAAACTGGGCGAGGTTTGAAAAACGATAGGACATGGCGTGCTCCAGATCGTTTTGTACGGTTTGGACCTCATCCACGCCCATGACCTGGTTCAGCGCCCTGACCGCCCTGACACGCTCAAAATCACTGCTGATCTTTCTGCCCTCCTGATCTATCCGGGTGCTAACGATATGGACATGGTTATTTTCCGTGTCTTTGTGAAAGATGATGAGATAGGGCTGTTTACCATAGCCCATTTTTTCCAGCCAGGCAACGGCGATCGTCGTCAATTGGTTTTTGTCATGGCTCCTGCCGGTAGTTGATATCGCCACATGAAGCTGAGGCTGACTGACCCCCTTATTGCGCGCGGTGACGGCATCGAGGTAATTGGCATAGTCTATCGGGCGTATTTCGCCCAGGCCCTGCAGCGCCTCAAAATTTGCAGCAGCCATGAGTTCGGCTTTGCCCTGACCGATCTTGTCGGTATTATAGAATACGCCCTTAAAGCTGCCGGAAGCTTTCAAAAATTTGACGACCATATAGCGGTATAGCTGGTTATGTAGCCAAATATCGATCGCTATAGTCCGGTATAGTGGTAGATAACCTGATCAAAAGCTATATAACCCTGTATCAGTTACCCAACATCCGGATGATCTTTCGTAAGGATATATCCAGCTCGGCCCGGCTTTTTAAATGATGTTCCAGCAGCAGCGTATATTGCGCTGCAACAGCCGGCGATAAGATCCTTTTCTTGTTTAATCTATTGGCATAGTGGGCCAGCTGGTTCAGGTTGTTGCCGGACCGTCCAAGTTCAGTGCCGATTTGGTTCAATTCATGGATAACATCCTTTGCGTTAATGATGACGCCGGTACCATTATGCAACAGCCGCGACCTGACCAATTGCGTTTTGCTGATGCCTAAGGCCAGTTCCATTGCGGCGATCAGTTTGTATTCTTCCTCCGTAAACCGGACATCGATCTTGAAAACCCGTTTACCTTCTTTTTTCGGCGGACGCCCCTTTCGTTTTGGATCTTCAGGCATGGGGAAAACAAGTTGCGAAGTTTTACAGCTACCCTTTAGGGCAAGAGTCCTTTTGGCGGCGGAAATCCGTTTCCGTCCGACAAAAGGACATCTTGCTCCGCAAAAAAACAAAATGTAGCTATGGAGCTGAGGGGTTGTTTTTTCGTCAGAGTTCCCGGATGAAGGTTTCTTTGCCGGTGGCCGGGTCTACCTCAACGAGTACGCGGCGGCCGTTCGGATATTCATGGATGAATTGTCCGGGGGTGTTGGTCGGATGTATGGTGTACGCTGGCGCTTCAGTTTCCATTGGGGTTTCAAATTTAATGTTTTTCTGTTTGCAGCAACGGGTTGTTGAAAAATGTCCGGGTTTGGCTGAAGCCTTTGGCTTTGGCTAACGCGGCTTTTAATAAGGCAGGGCTGTTTAATATGATAATTTGGGCGTCTGCCTTGGAACTGTCCGGATGTCTTAAGTAATCGAAGCACGTTTCAAATAGCCAGGCTTCATCTTTTATGCCGGGTATAAGGGTTAAGGCGGGTCGGCTAAGACAGCCGGTGAAATTGGGCGCGGCGACTTGCCAGTGACCGAGTTCATTCTTCCAGCCGGCGGCGAAAAAGCTTTTGCGGCGGTTGCTTTCGTCCTGTACATAATAGTAGATTTCATTGAGTTTGTCCCTGGCTTGCGCCCAGACGCCGCAGGAGCGGAGATATGCTTCGATCTCGTGGTTATGGCCGAGTGGTTTGATTTCCTCGACCCGGTAGCAGGGTAGTTTGACCGCGTGCCGTCGTTTGCGTTTGTATGTCATATATATAACAAAAGGGGGCTTTTTCGGGGCCCCCTTTTAATATCTTGGTTCGGGAATACTCGCGTCATATCCTACGATACGGGCATTTCAGCCTGCCCCGGCGCTTTCGGGTCTTGCGGTTTTACGCTCACTTTCGCCGGATTCTCTGGGTTTAGCAGAGTAATGTTTCTTCCCTGGATGTCAAACAACTTGCTGTGGCCGGGCTTACAATTGGCTGCCGGCGACAGGACAAAATTGGCTGGATCGGGGAGGGGCTTTTGGTAGCAGTGAGGTTGGAGACCTCATTTATTTTGCATTAAAATATTTTGAATTGGGGCTCAATGATTTGCCATTCATTTTTGTAAAAAATGGCTTTAAAAATGCAAGTGTTGGGTACCTGAAGGAGGCTCATGTGGTGATGAAAGTGGTGCATTCGTTCGTGTCCGGAGGGGAATTGGTGGCCTGTCAATAGTTGCCAGGTGGCGCGCAGGACGTGTCCGTGGGTAAAAACGAAAATATTTTGGGCTTCGCAAAATTCCAGGCACTGGAGGCAGCAGTCGATTCTTTGGATGAATAGGTTGAAGGATTCTGCACCCTCCCCGTGAAAGAAATCGGGCCGGGCTTGTTCCCAATAATCTGCGACCCGGCTTTTTCGCTGGTTTGGGGTGGTGCCTGCGCAGACGGCTGGTGACAGGTAGCTGAATTCGTGGAGGGGTAATATTTTGACGCGCACGTCGGGGAATTTCCAGATCAGGGGTGATGCGGTTTGTTGCGTTCTGCTATATTTCGAACAGATGATGAGGTCCGGTTTTTCCGAAATGGAATTTGCAAGGGCGATGGCTTGCTGTCTGCCTTTTTCGGTGAGTGGTATGGATTCGTCGTTTTGGGTGGCCTCACCGGCGTTGGCCTGGCTTTCGGCATGGCGGATGAAACGGATGGTTTTCATGGGTGGTTTAATGGTTATCGGGTTTATAGCCGATCTGTTTTCTGGGTGGGTCCGGTTTAGGTTCCGTGATTTTCCGGGCGAGTTCGTCCAGGTATTGAAAAACCAGTTCGATGTTTTTGCCTTGATGGTGCAGTTCTTTTTTGATCCGCTCGATTTCAATAACCAGTTCATGTTTTTCGTTTAGTAGCTGCCGCATCCTGATGAACATACGTATGATCTGGATATTTACCTGGATGGCCCGGTCACTTTTTAAAATGCTGCTCAGCATGGCGATGCCCGGCTCGGTAAAGCAGTAGGGTAAATAACGTTGTCCGCCATGGTTGTCTTTTTCAGTCATGCTGAGGTTGTTTTTTATTTGTGCGAATTCCTTCCTGGTCATTTCAAACATAAAGTCTTCCGGAAACCTTTCCATATTCCGCTTGACGGCTTGTTTTAATGCTTTGGTCTCCACCTCATAAAGCAGCGCCAGGTCATGGTCAAGCATTACTTTCTGGTCTCTTATGAAAAAAATTCTGTTCTTTAAAACTTCATCGGGAATAATTGATGTATTCATTGTGTTATTTGTTTGATTGTTAATGTTTTATAGACTTGAGGTCACAATTTGTGACCTCAAGTTGATCTTTTAAGGCCGCATTTTGTGACCTTAAAGTTTCGGTTTACTATTGTGATAGCTAAATGACGTTTCCATTTGTTTCAGTGTTATTTTTGATATCACAATTTGTGATATCATCTAAATAGTCAGCAATGCAGTTCATGGAAATAGTTTTGTTTGTGAAGAACATCTAAATAAGTGATGGATTTGCCGCGCCAGCATAATTGTCTGGGCTCATCTTGCGGGCTGTGGCCGACAAACTGGTGGTAGCCGTTGAGTGCGTCCTGGAAGGTTTCCATGTAATCTGCCCAAAGGGGGCCGCCGTCATCGTCTTCGCCTGTTCGGAATGGGTGGGCGTATAAAGGATGTCTTCATAGCCGGACAATTCGACAGCATTGAGCAGGTCGGCAAGACTGCTTTTATAGGTCCGCACTTTATAGACCGCGACAGAATCCCGGAAACGCCGGTACCAGGTATTGGTGATCCCGGCATGGGTGAAAATAATATTGCGCCGCTGGTAAGCCATCTGAAACAGTTCCCTGTTGGAATTAAACAGATGGGTTAGTTCGGGCTGCATGGAGTCCCTGAAACCAGGACAACGGTATTTCGGATAATGAAGGTATGGAAATTCATGGGTGCCCCACAGCAATACGATCTTCTCCGGGTAGCGCTTTTTTAACGCGATGACCGCTTTCAGGTTATCCAGGATGACCCGGTCTGAACGCTTAAAACTGTCGACGTAATCGCCGAGAAATACGGCTTTTTCGTATTTGGAAAAATTGACTTGTTGCCAAACGTCGCGCCCGTGGAGGTCGCCGATGATCACGTGCTTCATAGTTACATAGCTATATATCAAGTTCGTAAAACTGTTCTTTGGCAGATAATACATCGGCATAGGTCATGGACCTGCCGGTATAGCTGACGGTGCGTACCTCTTCGACATTGGTGTGGCCGACTACCTGGTGGTATCCGTGCAGCATATCGATGAAAGTTTCTTTGAGGTCGGCCCAAAGCGGGCCGCCATAGCCATAGCCGCCGCGCTCGATGCCGGCGTCGTAGAGGGTCCCGCGATAGGTTGTCCGTTCGAGCCGGTTGAGCTGGCCGGCCAGGTTTTCTTCCTGTTCACAAATTTCCAGCAATACGGGCGAACGTTTGACCTCATCGTACCAGTTGTTGGTGACGCCGGCATGGGTAAAAAGATAGTTGCCCTTTTGGTAGGCGATCTGGAAGAGGTCGGCGTTTTTTTCGAAAAAGCATGGTGAGCTCACGCTGCATGGTCGGGCGGAAACCGGAACATTGAAAGCCTGGATAATGGAGGTAATGGGCGTCATGGTTGCCAAGCAGGAGCACAACCTTTTCGGGCTGGCGTTTTTTGAGCGCGATGATTTTTTTGAAGTTTTCGAGAATGACGAGGTCGGACAGGGTGTGGCTGTCGACATAATCACCGAGGAAGATGATTTTGTCGTATGATTTGGTGTTGACCTGCTGCCAGTTGTCGCGTCCGTGGAGGTCGCCTATCGCGATATGTTTCATGTTACAAAATTATATAGCTGAGTATCTAGTGGTGGTAGATTACTGGCGAAATCTGTTATTGCGCAGGTAGGTCCGCATGCACTGGTCTTCCAGGCGCCTGCGTTCGCGCCAGTACCGGATGCGCCTGCGGCGTGGTGCGGTTAAGAGATAATAGATGATCCAGGTGACGATCACGGCGCCAAAGTTCGGTAATGGGTTTTTAACGGGGGCTCCGAGCAGGCAGCCGACGGTAACGAAAAGGGCGACAAAAAATAATACGAATCTCATGTGTTTGCGTTTTTGCTGCAGCAAACGTAGAGTTGGAAAGCGGTATAAGAGGTGTTTTAAACGGATAGAAACGGCTATAAACGGATAAGGGCGGAATACATGCGTCCGCCGAACCGGGAAGGGACTTCGGCTAGCTTGGTGATGCTGGTATAACCGAGGGTCGTGAAAAGCTGGTGCAAATTGGCGTAGTTGAGCGGGTAGGGTACCCAGGGATTGTAGCGGGTGGTGTCGTATTCGACGATAAGGAATGTGGGGCTGGCTAAAAAATAGGCTTCGAGCTTTTTGATGAGTTTGGTTTTGTCGCGGATGTAGTGCAGCGAATTGGCCATAAGGATGCCGTCGAGATCAGATAGTAGCAGGTCGTCTTTTTCGTAATCGGCTTTGATAAATGTAAGGGGTAGTTTTTGGGATTGTTTGTCGACGGCGGTGAGTTGGCTGCCGGGTGATAAAAGGCTTTGGAGGGCGAGGGTGAAGGTGCCGCTGCCGCTGCCGAGGTCGGCCCAACGCTGGGGCTGTTGGCCGGTTATGGCATTCTGGATGAGGTGTATGGCTTCACTTTGTTGCATGTTTGGCTAACGTCCGAGGCGGGGGCGTTTTTTCTTTTGTGGTGGGTTGTTTGTTTTGGGCACAGGCTTGTAAATGGGTTTGGCAGGCGCTGGTTCTTTGTCTTCGGCGAGGCGGACTTCCATTTGACGGTCGCCGAAAGCTTTGCCGTTGAGGGCTTTGATGGCTTCGAGGGCGCCGTTTTCGGTTTTCATGTGGATGAAGGCGATGGCCTTGCTTTCGTTGGTGTTTTTGTCGCGCAGGATGGTGATGAGTTCGATATCCCCGAATGGTCCGAATAGCTGGGCGAGCTGCATTTCGTCCAGGGTTCGCGGAAAGCCGACGGCGAAGAGTTTGGTCATGGGTGATTTGTTATGGGGTAAAGATATGAATAGCTATTGAGGTGCGAAAATAAAAGCCCCCGAGCGCTCGCCGCCGGGGACTTTCAACCTAAACCTTATCACAATTGCGGCGGGTGCCGCTTTGAATGCATCAAAGGTAATGATGGGTTATCTATCTTGGTGGTAGATAATTGAAAAATTATTTATTTTTCGTTTGATGATGCTGGACAAATATCAATGTGAGTTGCGGGGTGTGGCGAAGTGCGTTAAGCGCCGGGCTTTTATCATTCCCGTTCTTGTTGAAACAAACAGGCTTTATTTTTTGTTGAATTTTTGAATGCAGATACCCCGCCAAACCTTTTCTAATTTTATGTTGGCATCAAACCGGTTTTATGTTTATATTTTTGTCATCGGCATCGGCTGGGCATCCTGTAGCGACCTGCTCATTTCCGGTTTTGAAAACGAGGTTTCCCGCTTTGTCCTGGAAAGCGTCCGGATCGCCAATAATTTTGTGCTTTTCGGCGTGGTGGCCGTCTTGCTTTACCGGCATATCCGCAAGCAGCAATTTATGCTGAGGGCTTCCGAGGTCCAGTACCGCAGCCTCTTTGAGTCGAATCCAAATCCGATGTGGGTTTTTAACAAGGAAACGCTGCGTTTTATCGCCGTGAACAATGCGGCCATTCAGAAATACGGCTTTAGCCGGGCTGAATTTTTAAAGCGGGGCATCTTCGACATACGGCCGGCGGAAGACCACGGCTTATTGACGGAGGCCTTAAAAGTAAACCGTCCGGGGATCAGCGAATCGGGCATCTGGCGGCATATCAAAAAATCCGGTGAAATCTTCTGGGTCGCTATCGTTTCGCATGACGTGGCTTTTGACCGGCAGTCCGGTAAAATGGTGATGGTCACCGATATGACGACAATCATCGAGCATGAACAAATGCTCAGCGAGGCTTACGAGAAAGAAAAGCAGTTGAACAATACACTTGCGGAACTTGCCTGGTCTAATTCCCATGAGGTCCGGAAACCGGTGAGTTCCATCCTTGGGCTCGTCGAGCTCCTGAAGTACCAGCATACGGAGGAGGAAATCCGGGAGAGCCTGGCGTTGCTCGAAACCTGCGCCGGGGAGCTGGACCAGATCATCCGGGAGAACAGTCAAAAGATTTCAGCTTTGGGTTTTGGGCCGGCCGGTGTCACTTGACCCCCACGATCTCCGTTTTTTTGGTAATATCACCGATCACTTTATCCAGTTCGTCCGACGAAATTTTCAGGTACTTGAGCATTTTCTTTATTTGCGCCGGGTTTCCGTTTTCGCTTTCAATCAGCTGGATAAGCCCCATGATCCTGGCCAGGGGCGCCCGGATCACATGGGACTGCATCCAGGAAATTTCCCTTAATTTTTCATTCTGCTCTTCAATAGCCCTGATGTAATTCAACCTTTCGGTAATGTCGTTGGCCACGACGATCTTCGCATTCCGGCCGTTGTAACGGATATTATTGCTCTGGACGTCCACCCTGATCAGTTCCCCGTTTTTCTTTTTGTGCGTAAAAACGCCTTTGTAAATATTGGACTTTGCTTTTTGGTCTTCCCGGAATGCTGCTTCCATACGCGCCAGTTCTTCCGGCGGCCTGATCTCCGTGATATTCATCGAAAGGAACTCCTCCCGCGTATAGCCATAGAGGGTTAGCGCAGCCTCATTGACATCCAGGAACCGCCTTGTTTCCAGGTCAAACACCCATTTCGGGAGCGGGCTCAGCTGGAACAGGTCGCTGTACCGTCTTTCCGAGTCCTTTAACAGCCCCTCCGTTTTTTTTCGTTCGGTGACATCCTTGAAATAAACCGATAGCCCGCCGGATGAAGGATAGGCACTTATTTCATACCACCTCAGGAGCGGCGGGTAATAGTCTTCAAAATGTACGGCCTTATTGGTCCGGAGCGCCCGGTGGTACCGCTTATAGGATTCGGAGCCGATACCCGCAGCGAATTCTTCCCATAAGTTATGGTCCAACATTTCTTTTTTTGATTTTCCCAGCACCTTTTCCGCTGTCTTATTCCAATAGGTAACCACCCATTTTTTATCGACGGCAAAAAACGCGTCCCCGATACTTTCCAGGATGACATTTCTTTCTTTTAGCGCATCGCGGGCTTTGAGTTCCGCTTTTACCCGCGCATCAACGTCCTGGAAGCTGCCATAGATCCGTACACATTTCCCCGACACAAATTCCGGCTCGCCCAATACCCGGACCCATTTCAGGTTATCTTTGGCGGTCATAATTTGCAGCTCAAAATCAAAGGGCTCCCCTTTTTCAATGGCCAGGCTGATCTTTTGCCTGATCAATGCGCGGTCGATTTCCTCCTTGTAAAAGCGGAGCGCGGTTTCCAGGTCAGGCGCAAAATCCGGTTCGACTTCATGGATCACCTGCGTCATTTTTGACCAATACAGCGATTGGTTAACCAGGTCGATTTCCCAGCCGCCGATCTGTGCCAGGTCCGTCACTTTATCCAGCAAACCGGCCAGCTCCTTTTTCTCGGTAATGTCTTTGCCGATGCTAAAAAACAAACCCTCTTCAAGGCCCCGCGTGGTTGTCCAGGCGATCCATTTGATCTTGCCGGATTTGGTCAGGAAACGGTTCTCAAAATAAAAAGTCGGCGCTGTACCCTGCTGTTCGAACAGCAGGGCATTCTTTTCCCGGTCATCGGGGTGAATAAATGACGTCAGTGGATTGGCCAGCAGTTCTTCTTCGGAATAGCCCAGCATCGCGCACATCGCCGGGTTGATCTTTTTGAAATACCGGTCCAACCCTGCGATACAAATAATATCAGGCGCCGAATTAAACAGCAGGTTGAGCTCTTCTTCCTGCTGCTTGCGTTTGATCTCGGCCCCGAACCGGGTACTGAAGACATCAAACAAGCTGATCAGGTTGGCATCCGGTCTTTCTGCTTTGCCCATCCCCAGCAGCAAAGCGCCAATCACTGTATTTTCGGAGAGGAGCGGTATGCTGTAGGCCATATAGAGCCCGGCATGGCCGGCGGCCTCCCGGCGGAGGAAGTCCGGTCTTTCGCCCAGTTGGTCCCAAAATTGAATGGCCCCGGCCGACCAGGCGCTGCCCGGCAAGCCTTCGCCTTTGACAAAGCTTTTGAGGTGACCGGCTTCCCGGTAGAACCGGCTCATTTCCGCCGTCGCCTCATGGTGGGCAACCAGGCTGATCCTGTTACGGTCCGACCCGATCAGCCAAACCTCTGCAAGCATAAAATGGCCATAGGCCACCAGGCGCTCCAGCAGTTTGTCCAGCAGCAGGCTTAAACGGAGCGGTTCATTAAATATCCCGCTGACCGCGGTTAAAAGCGTGTTTTGCAATTCCTGGTTTTTTTGAGCGGTGATGTCCCGGAAATTACAGACGATGGCCATGACATCGGGATCGTCCAGCATATTGGAATAAATGGCCTCCAGCCAGCTATAATGGCCATCGTGATGCCTGGAACGGTAAGTGCAGGTCAGGGACAGCCCCGGCGTTTGCAGGAGCATTTTTAAGGTTTGGCCGAGCGCCGGCTGGTCATCGGGATGAACGAGGTTTTCGAAGGTTTTTTGGGCGCGGTCAGCCATCGTCCAGCCGCTGATCCTCTCGGCGGAAGGGCTGCGGTAGATGATCCGGAATGCAGCATCCAGCAGCGTGACACCGGAATAGCTATGCTCGATCAGTTTACGGAAACGGGCGGTATTTTCTGTTGAATTTTGTTTCATGTTATTTTTTTAAATACGCCGGTTGAATGCATCCAAAAAATCGGGAATAGAAAGAGTTTGATTAAGGTCAGGCTCCAATCAAAGATAAAAGAAGTATGTTTGAAAAAAGGATTTTTTTGGCGAAACTATTTTATTGAATTTTGTACGCCTGTTTTTTTATGCCGGTCATATGCGCTACCTGTTTGTTTTCTTCGGCCTTATCCCATTTGTCGTTTTTGCGCAGACGCCCGCGGCTTTGGTTTCCCGTTTAAAAGATGCGCCAGAAAGCGAAAAAGTAAAGTTGTTCCTGCAAATCAGCCGGGCTTACGCGGCAAACCAGCCTGATTCCGCCGTGCATTATGCCGGCCTGGGCATCCAGCTTGCGGGGAAACATAAGGACGAGCAGGGGCGCGCCTTGCTGCTGCTGGAGCTTGGGAACATCAATGCACAGCACGGGCATACCGGGCTGGCGCGTAAATTCTTTAACGAGGGCCTGGGCATTTTCCGCAGCCTGCATGATGCGGAAGGGATCGCCCGGGCGTATGATGCGCTGGGCCTGCTGGAAGGCAACGAGGAGGACACCCCCTCCGCAACAACAGACCTGGGCCGGGCGATGAACTATTACCGGGACAGCCGGGACAGTGCCGGCGTCCTGGAAACTTACGCGGGTTTGGGCCGGGTCTATGAAGAAAAGGGCGATAATGAAAAGGCGCTCAGCTATTACTTAAGAACATTAGCGCTTTATGAGCAGCATAAGGATAAACCGGAAGCTTATTTCGCGCTCATGGAGGCGATCGGCAATCTTTACGTGAAAAAAGGAGATCATGTCTCCGCGTTGCGCTACCTGGGCGAGGGCATCAAAAACAGCAGTAAGCCGGGGTCCCGGGATACGGAGGTTTACCTGCTGGACGAGGAAGGGGCGGTCTACCAGGAAGAAGGACAACAGGGTAAAGCCCTGCAAACCTACAAGCAGGCGCTCGCAGCCGCAAAAATGTACAACCAGCCGGAAGAACAGGCACAGGCCCTGATCCATATTGCGGCCTTACTGAGGGCACAGGATGCGGCCGGCAGCCTGGGGGACCTGAAGACGGCGCTTGCCATCGCGCAAAAACTGCAGCAACCGCAGCTGGAGGCCCGTATTTACGATGCCATGGCCGGCGTCTACCGCCAGGAGAAGAATTATAAGGATGCGATGGATGCGCTGGAGGAGCAGCACCGTTTGCTGGACAGCCTGCTGCGCGCGGACACGGCCAAAGATATCGCAGCGCTGGACAGCAGCTATGTGCTGGAGCGCTCACAGGAGCAGGTAGGGCATTTGCAAAAAGTTGACCGGCAGGAGCGGGGTGAGCTTTATATCGGGCTGGTTGTTTTGATCGCGGTGATCGCCATAGCGCTATTGCTATGGTTCTACCTGAGAAAGATCAGGTCGCTGAACCAGGAGCTCGCGGCTTCCAACCGGGTAAAGGATACCTTGTTTTCCGTGATCGGGCATGACCTCAAAGGCCCTGCGGGCAGCGCCGCGCAGCTTTTTGAGCTGATGGAAACGGAAGATTTCACACAAGAAGAAATACGCGCCATGATCACCGATCTGCGCAAGCAAACGACCGCCTCGCTGGAACTATTGCAGGCCTTGTTTGAATGGGGAAAGGCGCAATTGCAGGGCGTTAAGGTCAAGCCTTCCGATTTTAACCCCAAAACGGTGACCGACCGCTGTCTCCGTCTTTTATCACAGCAGGCGGCGCAGAAAAATATCCGCATGACTTCCCATATCGCCGACGGGCTGCTGGTCCATGCCGACCCGGACCACGTCGAGCTGATCATCCGCAACCTGCTCGCCAATGCGGTCAAATTCAGCCACGAGGGCGGAACGATTGGCCTGGAAGCGGCGCAGGCGCCCGGTAAAGCGGAAGTGGTTTTCATGGTCCGCGACAGTGGTATCGGCATCAGCCAGGCGCAGCAGGCTGTGTTCCTGACCGGTAACCTGGAAGTAAACTTCGGTACCCGGAAGGAGAAGGGGAGCGGCCTGGGGTTGCTATTGGTGAAAGATTTCGTTAAAGCTAATCACGGGCGGATCTGGCTGGAAAGCCGGGAAGGGCAGGGTACGACATTTTTTGTAGCATTGCCGGCGGCATAGGCCCGTCCCGGTAAAACCTTTAGCCGTCCGGTTTGTTACCTTAAATGAAAGGCAGATGGAAACAATTGTCATACACAGGAACCGGATGAAGCGCTTGCGGAGATACTCGCCGTCGCTTTGCAAATGGAGGGTTTCCGGGTATATAGTTTGACGGACTATACCGAAAACGCGCTGGACGCGATCCGCAAACGCCGGCCGAAACTCGCGCTGCTTGGCTTCCGCCGGGGCTATTTCCCTGTAAGCAGGTCTTTCAGTGGATCAAATCTCATTTTCCAAAACTACCCCTGATCGCCTTGAGCAGCGATCCGGACATCGACCAGCACTACCGGCTGTTCGGTTTCGCAGACTATGTCCGCAAACCATTCGACTTGGATCATCTATACGAAGTAATCTGTAAATACCTGCCCCGCGGCAGAAAGTGGCGGGGCACCAGCGTCTTCACCTGAGGCCTGTCAGCAACCAAAAACGAATGGTTAAAAAAAACAGGGACTAAGCTTCACTGATTTACGAGGCATTTTGACTATCGGAACATT
>Ga0206964_10105_pt1 | contig 20455 bp, 15 predicted proteins | sample Alteio_BWOrgHeat_25_FD_152980 | JGI IMG/M metagenome (GOLD analysis project Ga0206964, IMG submission 152980) | Enriched cells from forest soil in Barre Woods Harvard Forest LTER site, Petersham, Massachusetts, United States -... | ecosystem: Environmental > Terrestrial > Soil > Temperate forest >...
CATCTACGGCAACTTCAAGAATCGTGATGAACTTCTCATCTCATTGGGACAAACCTACTGGCCGCCCATTAAGCCGCAGGTGAAAGCTGGAGACAGCTTTGCGGCGATCATGCGCGCCATGGCCGAAGCGACGATTGCGGCAATCCCAGACCGCAGCGCTGCTGCCGTGGGACGTCTAACCGGCCTGGCCTATACGCTCGGTCATGAAGAGATGCGCGTGCGGGTGAGAGAGATCACAGCTCAAAGCTACGCTTTCGGCGAACAATGGCTCTGCGCGGTTACTAAAGAGGAAGATCTTCCCATGCCAGCTGACCAGCTGGTACGTGTCCTGCACGCCATGATCGAAGGGCTGGTGTTCCAGAGGCTGTTGACTCCCGAACTGGTGCCGGACGAAATATTCCGAGCGGCCTTCGGAGCGCTGGCGATAAAGCCGAGCAATGAATAGCCGCCTCCTATGGCCAAATAATCGATCCACGTTTGTCGTCGTGGCCGATTGATCCGGTGAAGCCGTCGTCAAGGCATGTGAGCGCAACCGCTCTCGATATTGGGCCTTGGATATTTAAGAAACTCTAGACCAGCTCTTCACGATCGCAGACGCGCCAGCAGGTCCTGCGGATGCACCGGCTTGGCGAGAATTTCAAACTCGTAGCCCTGGGCACGGGCCTTCTCCAGCAGATCCGCCGTAGCCGCCTGCCCTGAGAAGAGCAGGATCTTGATCGACGGCAGAATCTTCCGAATCTTGATCGCAGCATCGATCCCATTGAGACCAGCCATGATCACATCCGAGATCAGCATGTCGGGCTGATACTCCGCGGCCAGCTCCAACGCTGCCTCACCGGTGTAAGCGACGCGCGCTTGAAAGCCGCTTTGATTCAGAATCATGGCAAGGGTGTCAGCGATTACGCGCTCATCGTCAGCAACCAGAACTCGGGGCTTATTTGCGTTCTCGGGCATATTCCTCAATTGGTGTGGATTCGCAAAATCGAATCGAAATTCTTTCGAGTGTCAGTTTCTTAGACGAACGAAAGAGTACACAGGTTCCTTCTTCACGCACGGTGATATAACTCACAGACAGTTGAACTCCCGCTCAGCGAGAGCGCACATCCGCCTTCCCGAGCAGTTACATCGAAGGAGACAAGAAGCTCTACAACGATGATACGCTCTGGCGAAGGGTTCGCGACAAAATAGTGCCGCGCACGTAGTAACCGAATGCCTGAACCTAACCGCAGAGAGGTACAATGTTCCGTAAGTCATTTATCAATTTCGGGCGTCCCGTTCATCCTTACGCAACTTGCCTGCAATACACTGACTAAAATCGGCCTCATCTGCTGATTTTTCGGACGAGCCCGCCGACAAAAGATTGCTGGCATCTCGCCCCGGCCATGCTTACTCCGGCCGCTGTAGGCGCGATTCCTTGGTTGCATAGTCCCCAGTTTGTTCTGGCCTCGACGCACGCACATTAAAGAATTGATTCAGAAACAACGTTGCAACCGGAGCGATCGCTCCGGTAACCGAGCCTTCGGAGATGCACACGATGCAGGATGTTGCCCAGAACGCGACGAATCCCACGCCGATCATTCGTGCATCCCAGATTCAGAAGTACTACGCCCAGCCGAGCCAGAATCGCATCCAGGTCATCTCTCCCACAGATCTCTCCATTGTGCCGGGCGAAATTCTCGCTCTCCTCGGCCCCTCCGGCTCGGGCAAATCCACCATGCTGCGCATGCTCACCGGCCTTTCCAAACCCAGCGCTGGGCAAGTCTACTGGCATGAAAAGCCAATTGCAGACGCAGAAATCAACGTCTCCATCGTTTTCCAAAGCTTCGCACTCTTTCCCTGGCTCACCGTGCTCGAAAATGTCGAGGCTCCATTGCAGGCCCGCGGAGTAAGTCCCGAAGAGCGTCGCGAACGCAGCCTCCACATGCTTAACACCGTCGGCCTCGACGGCTTCCAGGCCGCCTATCCCAAAGAGCTCTCCGGTGGCATGCGTAAGCGCGTAGGCTTCGCACGCGCTCTGGTGGTCGAACCCGAAGTCCTCTTCATGGACGAGCCATTCTCCGCTCTCGACGTCCTCACTGCCGAAAACCTCCGCAGTGAACTGCTCGAGCTGTGGGCAAAGAAAACCATGCCTACGCAGGCCGTCTTCCTCGTGACTCACAACATCGAAGAGGCCGTCCTCCTCGCTGACCGCATCATCGTCCTCGGACGCAACCCTGGCCACATTCGCACCGACTTCAAGGTGCAACTTCCTCAGCCCCGCGATCGCAAATCCGAGCCCTTCACCAATCTCGTCGACTACATCTATAAGGTGCTCACCCGCCCTGAAGTCGTCCCCGCCGCCCCCGACCAGACCACCGGCAAGCCCGTCCGCGACCAGCGCCAGATGCACTACCAGATGCTCCCGCACGCGCGCCCCGGCGGTATCGCCGGCCTACTCGAGCTGCTCATCGACAAGGGCGGCCGCGACGACATATACCGTCTCGCCGACGATCTCGCCTTCGAAATCGACGACCTGCTCCCCATCGTCGACGCCGCGCAGCTACTCGGCTTCCTTACCATCGAAGAGGGCGACGCGGCCATCACGCCCACAGGCACCGCCTACGCCAACTCCGAAATTCTCCTCCAAAAGGAACTCTTCAGTCAGGCCGCCACCGAGAACGTCCTTCTGCTGCGCCAGATTCGCCGCGCCCTCGAAACTAAATCGGACCACACCGTTCCCGAAGACTTCTTCCTCGATATGCTCGACGAGCAGTTCAGCGCCGAGGAGAGCCAGCGTCAGGTCGAGACCGCAGTCAACTGGGGCCGCTACGCCGAGCTCTTCGACTTCGACAGCGCGCGTCGCCGCTTCATTCTGCCCGAAGCGGAGGAAGAAGAGGAGGTAGCTGCCGGTGAGGAGAGCGAATGAAGCTCCAGAATCCTCTCCAGCATCCATTTGCCCGCTCGCTGGTCATGGTCCGGACCTGGCCCTTCTTCATCGACGTGGGCATCGCTGCCTGCCTGCTTGCCATCTTCTTCGCCATCGTTCACGTAGGCGCGTACTGGCTCGGAGCACCTGTCCCGGTGGTGCCTATTTCCCACTCGATAAGCGCGCTGCCGGTATACGCCTTCTACTCCATCATGCGCATCGGGATCGCGTACCTGCTCAGCCTCGTCTTCGCCATCTCGTATGGCTATATTGCCGCATACAATTCGCACCTCGAAGCCTGGATGATCGGGCTCCTCGACATCCTGCAATCGATCCCGGTACTTAGTTTTCTGCCGCCCGTCGTGCTGGCCATGGTTGCCCTCGTCCCCGGCCATCAGCTCGGGATTGAGCTCGGCGTCATTCTGCTCATCTTCACCGGCCAGGTGTGGAATCTCGCCTTCAGCTTCTACTCCTCGCTCAAAGGCATTCCGAAAGAGATGCTCGAGGCCTCGCGCATCTACCGCTATTCGCCGTGGCAGCGCTTCTGGCAGCTCGAAATGCCTTACGCTGCAATCGGCCTCGTCTGGAACTCTATCGTCTCCGTCGCCGGTGGATGGTTCGCGCTCATCGCCTGCGAAATGTTCACCATGGGCGACCGCAACTTCCAGCTTCCCGGCCTCGGTAGCTATCTGCAAACCGCCTCTGCATCAGGCGACGTCAAAGCCCTGCTCGCGGGAATCGCGGTCGTCATCCTCATTGTCGTCGCTACCGATCAGCTCATCTGGCGACCACTCATCGCATGGAGCGACAAATTCAAATTCGAGCAAGTTGAGTCAGCGGACCGCGTAGTCTCTCCAATCCTCGAACTGCTCACCCGATCCACACTCCTCAGCTCAATTCCCGGCCGCATCCGGACGCGCTTCGAAGAGCCCATCTATCGCCGCCTCTCCCGTACCAGGAGTTGCCGCATTGTTCAACCAATCGACGAGGACCAGAAGCACAAGGCCTCCGCCGGCTTCTGGGCGCTCGCGGTGGTAGCCGCAATCGTTGTCATGTGGGGCGCGACTCAAGCCTTCATCATGCTGCGCGGCATTACATGGCCCGAAGTCCGCCTGCTCCTCGAAGGAGCCGGAGCCACATTCCTCCGCGTCATGGCAGCGCTGCTTATCTCCGCCGCCTGGACTATCCCCACCGGAGTCGCCATCGGCTTCAACCCTAAGCTCGCCCGCATCGTTCAGCCCGTCGCGCAGGTATTGGCATCTGTCCCGGCAACAGCGTTCTTCCCCATCCTGCTTATCGGATTGGTAAAGCTTGGCGGCGGCCTCGGCATCGGCTCTGTCGCGCTCATGCTGCTCGGCACACAGTGGTACATTCTCTTCAACGTAATCGCAGGAGCCATGTCGATCCCGTCCGACCTGCGCGAAGCCGCATCGCTCTACCGTTTCAATCGCTGGCAGCGCTGGACAACGCTAATCCTCCCAGGCATCTTCCCCTATCTGATCACCGGCATGGTCACTGCCTCAGGAGGCGCATGGAACGCCTCCGTCTTCGCCGAATACAGCCACCTGCAGGACCGCACCCTACAGACCATCGGCCTAGGCGCGCAGATCCAGGAAGCCACAGACGCCGGCCGCTTCCCCATCCTGCTCCTCGCAACAATTCTCATCTCGCTCATCGTGGTCAGCATGAACCGCCTCGTATGGCGCCGCCTCTACCACCTCGCAGAAACCCGCTATAAACTTCTCTGATAGGCACCCGTTCCCGCCGCGCGCCAGACTCTGCAAACGGAGCCGCACCCTGCATGACCTCTCGCAACAAGTTCAATGCCGAAGCCCAGATCGCCCGCGTCCGGCGCATCTGCATGGCTCTCCCCGGCGCAGAAGAAAAGCCATCTCACGGCGAGCCAACGTGGTTTGTGAACAAACGAGTCTTCGCCATGTTCAGCAACAATCATCACAACGACGGCCACATAGCCATTCATCTGCCCGCAGCCCCAGGCCGCCAGGCCACCATGATCGAAGAAGCACCTGAGATCTACTACCGCCCTCCATACGTAGGAACAAAAGGCTGGATCGGCGTCGAGCTAGCCAACATTGGAGACGCGGAACTGACAGAGCTGATCGAACAAGCCTGGCAAATCATCTCAGACAAATCAGCACCAAAGGTCCGCAAGCCGAAAACCCTCCGATAAAGAATGAGCCTTTACTCTTCTGTCAGTAATTCTCATAAGGATCTGATTCTGCCTATGCCTTTCATGCCGTCAATCCAGCACAGAATCCACTCCGCATAACCTCGTTACTCGGTATAGAATCTCTACGAAAGCAAACGGCGCTTCAAGCTTCCTTCCTACGAGGAACCACCCCATTCCTCTCCGTTGCTTTGCACGCCCGCACACTAGCTGGCCATCCACTGCTAAAAAGAGACCATCTGGTCTCCGGCAACCCTCGACCGAAGTCGCTGACGAATCCTCAATACCGGAAACGATCTCGGTCTCGATCCCACTATCAATCGTTACGCGTTGCTTTCTATTTCGCAGAGCCTGTTGGCGCTCGTAATGACATATCCGGCCCCATCATTTGAACCGCGAGTCGGAGTTCATGCAAGTCGATGAGAAAGGGTGACGTATGAAGCTGAACGGCGCTATCCAGGAAGTATCCGCCTCTGAATTCTCTGCAATCCCGCAGTCTTTCCCGGCAGAAGCAGCAACGCCGGCCGTACCTGAGCCAGCAACGACGACCACCGCCATTAAACAATCTGTCACTAGACTTGCCGGCTCCGCAATGCTCAACGCGGTACCGACAGTGTCAGCCACAACAGCGCACTTGTCTCTCTCGGCTGCCGCCCACCAGCTCAACACCATGACACAAAAAGTTAACGTTGCTTCAACGACAATCAGCGCCCAAACCTCGGCAGCAAGCCTGGAGGCCAAGAACGCTTTTGTCCTCAACGGCTCAGTTACCTTCGATCCCAATCACCAGGTCTTCTCTCTCCTTGAATACACGAATGCAGTAAAGGCAATTCAGGCAAAGGCAGTGGCTCTGGGTTACGGAGCTCAGGCCCAATCTGTCTCCGTCACCGGAGTACCCGGCGGCTATGTCGGACAGTTTAGCAACAACGATATCTATGTCGTGCCCAAAGGCCAGGCGTTTGAGGTCCACGGAGACATCCGCGCAAAATATAACGCGCTCGGCGGCGCTGCCGGTGCGCTGGGCATGCCCACAACCGATGAGACCGGCACTCCCGATGGCGTCGGCCGTTTCAACCACTTCCAAAATGGATCGATCTACTGGACCCCTCGCACAGGGCCGATGTCAGTACGCGGCAAAGTTCGAGATCGTTGGGCAGCCTCTGGATGGGAACGCGGCCCTCTCGGCTACCCCGTGCAGGATCAGCATCGCATGGCACTGCTCGGGCCTTTGCCACTCATCGAATGGTGCCTCTTCGAAAACGGCGTCGTTGCGGCCGACATTCGCAGCGCACTGCCGGCCCCGATGGCCTTCCAATCCCCTGCTGAAACACTCGGCCGCTTTCCGGAGCCTGCGTTACTTACCTACCAGCAGGTAGCCGATATCTTTGCCAACCGCTTCAATGATCAGTTCAAGGCATCACCGGACAACGTGGCGCTTCGTCATGGAGTAGAACTGACAGGTGTTTCAAACTGGCAGTATGGCTTCTGGTTTAGCACCCCGCGCTCGATCGGAATGCGTCTCCACGGCTTCCACGACAATGGACTCGCTCCCGACACCAACTTCGTTATCGACATACGACTCCGCTTCCAACTCGTCAACAACAGCGGTCCAACCTTCACCGAGCCTATCGAAAAGTCACTAATCGCAGTGCTCGATCACCTGGAGGTTGGCCACGACGGTGGCCTCGCATTGGCTCAGGTCTATGCATCGGTGGAGTCGGCGATCATTCACAGCTTCTATTCCTCAGACGGCGGACCGGTTGACCCAGCTCATCCCGAAGTACCTTCAGGAGCGATCTTCGTTGCTCCTGTCCCCACCGGCGCAGACCTCAAGACAGGTGAGATCAACATTCTCGACGTCGTGGTAACCGCTGCCGGCGATCTCCAGGTCCTCGTGAACCCGCTGACGCCTCCACAAAACCCCCTCGACCCGAACGTCTCCTATACATTCATTCGCCAGGGATTCGTACAGGGAGTATTGAACTCACTGACCTAGATACGTTTCTTTTCACCGGATGTCCAGGTCTCGCCTCTGAGACCCGGACATCTTTCTGGTTGTTGTTGCCAACCTGAACGAGAGAAGCGAATCGAAGGACCTTCTTTTTGCCGCCGCTTCTTTGTCTGTCATTCCCGCCGGGAATCTGTTTCACCTTCGCGCGAAAGCTCGAAGCGCAGTAGGCGTGGATTCAATCCCAAAGACACGGCATCAGATCATTTCGTCAATCTAAAATAGACATTCGCGATCTCGACTGCAGCATGGCCTTTGCTGATAAGGAGATCTGTCCCAGGGTCAGCAAATTCACGACATGCATTGGTTGAGTGCAGCTTGTTGAGGCTGATTTCGACTAGAGGGCCATCGCTAAACCCAATTCGATCCGGAGTGAAGTTGTATTTAGCAAGGAAATCGCTGCTTGTGAGGTGCACAACTTCGACAGACTTTATCGGAATGTTTCTGCCACGTAACACTTCCGTCCGCATCAAGCAACCGCGTGGTGCACAGTCGGTCTTCCAGTTCACCAAGAGGTCGTTCAAGCCGTTATGACCCGCATTGCTCTAAGCAAATACTGATCCGCTGAAGAGGGCGAGTACCACCAACATTCTGCAAAGGGTCATAGCACCGTACAAGTCTCCTCTCAGCCGAGAGGAGGTTCCCGCTTTCTAATGTTTTCTCAAAGCGCGATAAAACACACCCTCGAAATAGACCAAAATCTCATTCTTATTTTTGACATAGATGTCTTGGCCGGGGAGCGGAAATGCGTCGAAACAGGTGCCAGACTGTCTGTGGTTTATAACGATCTCGGTGATACTCGCGCCTTCGACTCCGACCTCGCTAAAGCGTACTCGATTGTCTTCGAGAAAATCTGTTGAGGATACTTGGTTGACTTTAATGGTCTTGACCGGCACCGACTGACCACACGCTTTCAATGTGCTGGCATTCAGAATGATAGTCGTGCCGAGCAATTTCTTTTGCTGCGCTGGACTTGGCCCCTCGACATTTTGCGTCGGGTAGATCGATTTCAATATCCACGTTCCATAGACCATGGTTGATTCATTTGCCGTCTCGTTTTGCCCGGAACAAACGGATACCGATAGCAAGATCAACAGCAAGAGGAATGCGTTGAGTGAGGTGCGGAATGTCGGTGAGGCATCAATGCGAGGCATCATAGACTCCTTCGCTGAATATTCTCCATTCAGCAGCTCTGCGAAGCTCAAGCCCTCTCATGCACTCCTCCGCCAGTGATGTAGTGGTTTGTGAAATCTCCCATTGTTGCGTGACCGGTTCTGTTCAGATCAGAAACGGGCGGCGTTATTGCATTTGACGGGTGGCCCACCCCTCTCTTCATCGTCCGCACTAACACTAGCCGGGGTGCCCCATTCATGCGCAGTTGTATCGCGCATGGGTGGGAACCACATCCGCTTACGCATCCAGCACTGTTTTGGCAGACCGGATGAGCGCACGCAGCGATCGCACCACCCAGCGCGCCAGCAGAAGCGTAATCACCACCAGCACCACGGCAATCGATGCTGCAACCCACGGCTTCCATGTTGCGAGCCATGTCAGGAAAACGGCCAGAACATCTTCGCTGAAGCTGAGCGCCATATTCGAGATCGGCTCGGGAGAAGGCGTCACCGCAGCGCGTATGGCAGTTTTCCCTCCGTGCGCCACAAAGGCAATGAATGCTCCGGCCACCGAAGCCGCCAGTTGTTCGCCCGGTGAAAGCGCCGCGGTTGCCTGCCACGCGAGCAGTGCCGCCACCGGCACACGGATGAATGTATGCAACGCATTCCAGATCAGGTCAAAAGCAGGCACCTTGTCGGCGAAAAATTCCACTCCGAAGAGCGCGCCGCAGGCACCAATAACATACCAGCTCGATAGCACGTGCAGATTAGCGGGCAGCACCAGCAATCCGGTGTGCGCCAGCAACCCCAGCGTTGCCACCGTGGCGTAGACGTTCAGCCCTGCCGCAAAGCTGACTGCCACGAGTAAAGCGACCAGTTCCTCTCCAGGCAGCTTCATCGTGCAAGTATATGCGCGGCCAGAATCATCCCATTCTCACAAGCATTTAAGCTGGGAACAAATCCCCGCCGCCCGCCGTACACTTCTGTGAAGCCCTTCCCGCCCAGTCCGAAGGAGACAACCATGCGCAGTTTCGCTCCCAAATTGGTTCTTGGATGCACCCTGACCCTCCTCGCCATTCCCCTTCACGCACAGTCCTTCACCATCACTCGTTGCGACAGCGACGAAGGCAACACCCACAACAACAGCCTCTTCGGTGGTAAAGAAAAGGTCTGCGAGCTCCGCCGCACGACTCTGCCCCTGGTCAACGGCCAGATCACCGTCTCCGGCAAAAACGGCGGCATCGAAGTCATCGGCGAAGACCGCCAGAACATTGCCCTCGAGGCCCGCGTCGTCGCCCAGGAATCAAACACCGAGCGAGCTCAATCCCTGCTCAAGGAAATCAAGATCCTCACTGACGGCTCCATCCGCGCCGAAGGCCCTTCCTTCTCCGGAATTTTCGGCAATAGCTGGTATGTCAACTTCCGACTGCATGTACCACGCCACCTCGCCGCCCAGCTTCATTCCGAAAACGGTGGCATCGACATCTCCAATATCGATGGAGAGATTTCCGCCAACACCACCAACGGCGGCGTCACCCTCCGCGACCTCGGCGGCAAAGTTCACGCCACTACCGTCAACGGCGGTCTCAATGTCGTCCTCAACGGCAAGCAGTGGCGTGGAGAAGGACTCTTCGCCAAATCCACCAACGGCGGCGTCACAGTGAATGCTCCTGACCACTATTCCGCCCACCTCATCGCAGCCACCGTCAATGGAGGCATCTCCGTCGACTTCCCCATCACAGTCCAAGGACCCATCCGCAACCACATCGACACGCAAATCGGCCAGGGTGGCCCTACCATTCAAGTAGAAACCACCAACGGCGGCGTTTCCATCGGTCACGATATTGAGCCGAATTGAAGCCGCTGGGTGCCGCGTGCCCCAGGCCCGCTTCTGAGACCTGGGATTCCTGCAGCCACCCTCAAATCTGTCGACACGTGCGATCACAAATCTCTGATGTAACCAGCGATGTTAGATTGGTTCCGGCACTCGAAACAGAGCGCTAACGGAGAACCAATGTCTCGCAACCTCGTCAGCGCACTCTTCATAGCGATAGTGCTGCCCATCGGCGCGGCCCTCGCGCAGGTCCAAACCGAAGTGCCTGCTCCGGTGCCCGGCGCTAAACCTGTGACGGTCGAGCGCATTAAGATCCACGGCGGCGCTCTCGAAGGCAATCTGGAAGGCGACGCCGTCGACCGCGATGCCCTCGTCTTTCTCCCACCCAGCTATGCCACCAGCAAAAACCGACGCTATCCCGTCGTCTATGCACTGCATGGCTACTCCATCGGCGCCGAGCAATGGAGCGCGGAGATCCATGTCCCCCAAACCATCGAGGGCGCCTTCGCCCAGGGCGCGAGCGACATGATCGTCGTGCTGCCCGACTCCAAAACAGTCCACAACGGCTCCATGTATTCCAACTCGGCAACCACAGGCAACTTCGAGGACTACATCGCCCATGACGTCGTCGCCTATATCGACGCTCATTACCGCACCATCCCCAACCGGATGAGCCGCGGTCTGGTCGGCCATTCCATGGGCGGGTACGGTGCCAGCCGCATCGGCATGAAGCACCCTGAGGTCTTCGGCAGCCTATATATCATGAGCCCCTGCTGCCTTTCGGCGCGAGGTGGCGGTCCCGTCAACTCGGAGAACAGCAAGGCGCTGGAAGCGGTGAAGACGCCCGCGCAATCGGCCGGCCTACCGTTCATGCTGCGCGCGCAACTTGCCTCCGCCGCCGCGTGGTCGCCCGATCCAAAAAATCCGCCGCTCTATCTCGATCTGCCGACCAAGGACGGCGTGGCACAGCCGGACGTGATCGCCAAGTGGGCCGCCAACGCGCCCCTCGCCTTCGTCGATCAATATATCGCCAACCTCCGCCAGTACCGCGCAATCGCCATGGATGTCGGCGACCAGGATGGCCTGCGCGTTGACGCGGGCAAACTGCACGATGTCTTCGACCGCTACGGCATTGGCAATAACTTCGAGATCTACCACGGCACTCACACCAGCGCCGTAGCCGACCGCTTTCAGAACCATGTCATGCCGTTCTTCAGCAAAAACCTGTGCTCAACAGACAAATGTAATTAGCAGTCCGAGCCAAGAACCGGGCCGAAAAAGAAATTTAGCTGGTAACTTTTCAGACCAACTATAATAAAGAGACCGATCGGTTGCTTTTGACGCTGAATCGTGGATGTAACTATGTCGAAAGGTGAACACACTCGCCACCGCATCATCGCGCAGGCCGCACCTCTCTTCAACCAGCGCGGCTACGAGGGCTGCTCTATTCAGGACATCATGGCCGCCACCGGCCTCGAAAAAGGCGGCATTTACCGGCATTTTGAAAGCAAGGAGGAGTTGGCCGCCGAGGCTTTCGACTATGCCTGGACCTTCTCCTCATCGCGCCGCCGGCAGAATCTTGACGAGATTCCCAATCACGCCGACCGCATCAAGCAACACATCGCCAATTTCGTTTCCCGCACCGGCCTGCCCGGCGGCTGCCCGCTGCTAAACACAGCCGTAGACTCGGACAACGGCAATCCAGTGCTCCGTGAACGGGTTCGCAAAGCCCTGCGCAACTGGCAGACCATGCTACGTAACGTGCTCGAAGAAGGCGTAAAGGCCGGTACAATCCGCGCAGGAGTCGACGCGACAGCCACCGCCAATCGCATCATCGGCAGTCTCGAAGGCGCGATGCTCATCAGCCGCATCGAGCGCAGCGACCAGGCCCTTCATCAGGCCCTGAAGGAACTCGACGGTTTCGTCGAGTCCAGCCTGCGCACTCCTGCCGAAAAACCACGCCGTAAATCCTGAATCAACAAACCTCCCATATCTTCGCATCCCAGGCAGAATAATCGCATCCTTTAATGAGACCGATCGGTCTCATATTTCACGGCCTGTTGTATAGCCATATCGCGGCCGGCAAAAAGGATGGATCTCTGCGTGGCCCAAAGCAGCGTACTCGAACCGGAAGTTCTTGCAGACGAGACGAATCCACGACCCGCTCAAAATCCAGCTCCCGTCCAACCAGTCAGACAATTCGCGAGACCAACGATCAATCCGTGGGTTGTAGCGTTGACCGTAACGCTAGCCACCTTCATGGAGCTGCTCGATACCTCCATCGCCAATGTTTCCCTTCCATACATCGCCGGCGGACTTGGCCGCAGCTTCGACGAAGTTACCTGGATTCTAACGACCTATCTCGTAGCCAACGCAGTCGTGCTGCCCATGAGCGCCTTCTTCAGCCGCGTCTTCGGCCGCAGAAACTACTACATGGCCTGTGTCGCCCTCTTCACTATCACATCCTTCTGCTGCGGCATCGCCCCCAGCCTCAACTTCCTGCTGATCGCGCGCATCCTTCAGGGCATTGGCGGCGGCGGCCTCGCTCCAGTGGAGCAGGCCATCCTCGTAGACACCTTCCCGCCCGCCAAGCGAGCCTCGGCCTTCGCGCTTTATACCGTGGCCATCGTCACCGCTCCAGCAATAGGCCCTGTTCTCGGCGGCTGGATCACCGATAACTACAACTGGCGCTGGGTCTTCCTCATCAACATCCCCATCGGCATCCTGTCGCTCTATCTCACCAGCCGGTTCGTGCACGACCCGCCGGCATTCGTCGAAGAGCGCAAAGCCGCCCGCAAGTCCGGCGGCCTTCGCATCGACACCGTCGGCATCCTGCTCGTCGGCATCGGATCGGCTGCATTGGAGATATTCCTCGACCGTGGCCAGATCGACGACTGGTTCGGCAGCCCGCTCATCTCATGGCTCTTCGCCATCGCCATCGTCGCCTGGTCAGCCGCTGTCTATTGGGAGCTCAAGCATCCCGACCCGATCATCGAGCTGCGCCTGCTCGCCAATCGCAACTTCGCCATCGCCTCGGCCTTCTACTTCATCTTCGGGGTCGGCCTCTTCGCCACAACCACGATGATTCCGCAGATCCTGCAGTCGCTCTACGGTTACCGCGCAATCGATGCAGGTCTCGTCCTCGGTCCCGGAGCCTTCGTCATCACACTGCTCGCCCCAGTCGGCGCACAGTTGATCCAGCGCGGCCTGGTCCATCCCAAAAAGCTGCTGCTGTTCAGCCTCGTCGTTGTCTTCCTTTCCATGATGGACTACAGCCATTTCACGCTGCAGACCGACTATAACCACTACGCATTAGCGCGCGCGCTTCAAGGCCTGGGATACGCCTTCTTCTTCGTGCCGATCTCAGTCATCGCCTACTCGCAACTCAGGCCCGATCAGAACAACCGAGCCTCAAGCCTGACCAACCTCGCGCGAAACTGGGGCGGCAGCTTCGGCATCGCGCTGGTCACCGCACTCAGCGAGCGCCGCCAGAATTTTCATCAATCGGTGACCGGGGGAGCCCTCACCACTTCAACGGGCGGCCTGCAGCAATCGATTCGCGCAACCGCCGCTTATCTCGCCGCTCATGGATATTCACAAGCCGATGCACTGCGAGCTGCCTATCTGCGCTACTACAATCAGCTTGAGCAGCAGACCAGGCTGCTCGGCTTCATGGACTGTTTTCGCGTTATCGGCTGGCTGACGCTGGCGATGGTGCCGGTAGTTTTCTTCATTCGCAGTTTCAAAGTGGCAGGCAAAGCCCCCGCCGGGCATTGATCCACGGAGATGAAAAGGAGCTTCACAGATGGCAAGCGAATTTTTGCACGAACAAACGTTTGTGGTGACGGCCCTCAACGCGTGGAAGCAGTGGACCGACCGGCTGACCAAGACCTTCGACTCCCTCAGCGATGAGAAGATGCTGCAGGAGATCGCGCCCGGCAAGAACCGCCCCATCTACATCCTCGGCCACCTGATCGCCGTCAACGACGCCATGCTGCCGCAGTTGCGCATCGGCGAGGCCCAGTACAACCATCTCTGGGAAGACTTCGTGACCAAGCCCGACCGCTCCGTGCCCGAGCTGCCCTCGCTCACAGAGCTCCGCTCGAATTGGCACGATCTGCAAGCACGCCTCAACTCAGCCTTCGAACATCTGACCCCGGAGGAGTGGCTCGAGCGGCACTCGACGGTCTCTGAGGAAGACTTCGCCAAGGAGCCGCATCGCAACCGCCTCGCGATTCTGTTCAGCCGCACCAGCCACTCTGCCTACCACTTGGGCCAATTGGTTCTGGCTAAATAGCCTCACGACGCCGTCCTGCTAGACTCGTTCTGCAAACCGAATAACGAGTTTGGAGGAGTGGCGGAATGATTCGTGCAGGTGTGGTTGGATACGGGCTGGCAGGCAAGGTTTTTCACGCGCCAATGATCTCGGCGGTCGAGGGCCTCGAGCTCGCTGCGGTCGTCGAGCGCAGCTCGCGCAACGCCGAGCAGTCTTATCCCGGAATCACCACCTACACCTCGCTCGAAGCCATGCTCGAGGACGAAAGCATCGAGTTGGTCGTCATCGCCACGCCAAATCTGCTCCATGCGCCACAGGCTGAGGCTGCCCTCGCTGCAGGCCGCCACGTCGTAGTCGACAAGCCGGTCGGCAATAATTCAGCACAGATCGCGGCCCTGATCGCCAAAGCAACCGAGCAGAACCGTCTTCTCATTCCGTTTCATAACCGTAGATGGGACAGCGACTTCCGGACGCTTAAGAAACTGCTACATGAAGAAAAGCTTGGCCGCGTTGTCTATCTTGAGTCTACGTTTGATCGCTGGCGGCCAACCCCGCGTCGCAATATCTGGCGCGAAAATGGCAGTGAAGGTGGTGGCCTTCTGCTCGATCTCGGAACCCATGTAGCCGATCAGGCTCTTTTCCTATTCGGTCTGCCTGAAGCTGTAACTGGCGACGTCCGAATCGAGCGAGACAAGGGAGTTACGATGGACTCTTTCACCATCCGGCTGCGCTATTCCGGACTCGCCGTCACAGTAAGTGCAAACTGCCTGGCAGCAATTCCACGGCCTCGCTACCTCGTTCGCGGTACTAAAGGAAACTTCATCAAGTGGGGTCTCGACCCGCAGGAAGCCCGGTTGAAGGAATCCGGCCGAGTCGTTGAGAATGAAGAGCTTGGCTGGGGCAACGAACCGCCCTCGGCTTGGGGAACGCTGGCCGTCGACACCGACGGAGTCATCGAAAGTGAGTCCCTCAAACCAATCCCCGGGGATTACCGGCTTTTCTACGCGGGCGTGCGGGACGCAATCCTGGGCAAGGCCGCGCCTCCTGTACAGGCGGTAGATGCATGGCGTTCTACCCGATTGCTCGAGTGGGCCGAGGAAAGCTCCGCCAGTCGCCGAGAGATTGTTTGTAACTGGGCCGAAGCCCCGAAAGCGGCCTCGGCCTAAGCCGCCTTGGCCATTTCAGCCGGGTCCTCGGGCGCAGGCTTGCTTCGCTTCAGAGCAATCAAGATCAGCACCAGCCCCGCCGCCACCGACCCAAGACTCGCCAGTTGTGCATTCGATAACCAAAATATTATCTTAGGATTACGACGAATAAATTCAACTAGAAAGCGAGCTATTCCTGAGAGCAGCAGATACTCACCGACAATCTCCCCGGTAGGCCGCGGCTTGGCCCCGCGCCGCCACAGCCACCAGCCAATTAGCAATCCGGCGATCAGCTCATAGATCGGCGTAGGATGCACGCGAACGCCCGGCGGTGTCGGGTCAATCCCGTCCGGAAAGCCCATCGCCCAAGGCAGGTTGCTCGGGATCCCATAATCCCCATCCCCCGACGTCAGGCAACCGATGCGTCCAATCGCATACCCGATAGCCGCTGCCGGAGAAGCCAGATCGAGAATCCTCAGCCCACTCAGGCCAGCCATTCTGCCCTGAACAAGCAGCGCCAGGATGCCCCCAACCAGTCCCCCAAACCAGGCAAATCCGCCGGTCGACCACAAAACCTGCCACCCAAAGTCGTGAAACTCCTGCGGCGAATCGAGCACATGCCAGAGCTTCGCACCGACCAGTCCAGACACCACCGACAGCGCGACAATCCCGAGAGCATCCGCCTGCACCCGGGCCCGGAGAAAGCTCCAGTGCATCACCACAGCGCCGCAGACCGTCGCCACCCAAAGCATTAGCCCAAAGGTCGGCAGATCCCACGGCCCGATCGGAATCGCGCGGCCAAAGAGGTTCAAAACAAAGTGAATGCCAATGTGAATGTAGGGAAGCATGCCTTTCCAAGTATAGACGGCCCAACTTCCAGCGACAGATCACGAGCATCTATAACCAGAGACCCTTGACAGCCCGGCTATCTAAGGTTTGAATTGCCTCAAGTGCTTCTATCTGCTTGATTTCACCCGGCCCCTCGACGGGCGAGTTGACAGTCGTAGACATGCCCAAAGCGCCTGCCTTCACAGAGCGCCAGTTCAAAGAATCAAGACAACAGAAATCCGTTCCATTTGGAGGCAGTTTATGAACCCCGCCAGCGCGCGCATTTGCCCTTCTCTGCGAAGTTTTCTCTCCACCGCAATCCTTATCTGTTGCGCTGTAGCAGCCTTGGCCCAGGGCGGCCGCGGCGGCATCAGCGGCACCGTGCTCGATTCGAGCGGCGCAGCCGTTTCCCACGCCACCGTCATTGCTCAGGACGCCGCTACCGGCCTCAAGCTGTCGACTGTCACTACCGCCGCCGGCTTCTACTCCTTCGTCTCGGTCGCTCCCGGAGACTATGAGCTCACGGTCAGCAACGCTGGCTTCGAAACCGCCGTCGAAAAAAATATTCAGGTTACCGTCGATCAGACCAAGAACGTGAACGTCACCCTTCGCGTCGGCGCAGTCAATGAAGTAGTCACCGTCGACCAATCCACGTCACTTCTCGATGCCAGCAACTCGACCGTCGGCCAGCTTATCTCGGCCGAGGCAATCGATCGCGTTCCGCTCGTCACCCGCGATGTCTATCAGCTCGTTCAACTCAGCGCCGGCGTGTTGCCGACTAATGGCACGCCAAACGCATCCGACACTCCCGGCATCAACAACGCACGTTCTCTCATCGACGTCTCCGCTTACACCATCAACGGCTCGCTGCAAGGGAATGTCTATTACATGCTCGATGGCAGCCCCATCGGCATCGCCGAAAATAACGCCGCCAGCATCATTCCCGCCTTCCAGGTTCCAGAAGATGGAGTCGCAGAGTTCCGCGTCGAGACTCAGAACACGCCAGCGACCTACGCCAGCGGAGGGGGTGGCGTCATCAGCCTCGTTACCAAGTCGGGTGCCAATCAGTTTCACGGAGGTGCCTTCGCTTACTTCCGTCCTAACGCGCTCGCGGCAAACGACTACTTCTTCAAGCAGTCGAACCCCGGCCTTCCACCACCCGATTTCCATCGCTATCAGGAAGGCGGATCGATCAGCGGCCCTATCATTCGCGACAAGCTCTTCTTCTTCGGCGACTACGAAGCCACCCAGCAGGCCCAGCTCGAAAACGGCTACTACACGGTTCCGACCGATGCCGAACGCACCGGCGACTTTTCTGCCGACAGCTTCACGGTTTACAACCCCTTCGCGGCTGACAATCCCGACGGTACCCGTCAGCCCTTCGAAGGCAACCAAATCCCGACTGCCCTGCAGGACCCCGTCGCTCTCAACTTCGTCAACAAGTTCCCCGAGCCCAATCTCCCCGGCGAAGGCCCATATCACATCAGCAACTACAACGGCTCCGGGCTCGATCCACTCCACGCGCAAAAGTTCGACATACGCATGGACTACACGCTCAATCAGAAAAACCGCCTCTTCGGCCGCTTCTCCTATGGCCGCCTCGATTTTGGCAACGCCAATCTCTATGGCAGCGCCAACGAATACAATCCGCTCTACTTCGTCAACATCACCAACTCCCGCAACGTGCTCATCGGCGACGACTATACATTGAGTCCGACCTCGGTGCTGCAGTTGCGCTACTCCTTTACCCGCCACTATGAAAACCAGACCGGCGACCCGCGCCAAGCCGGCTTCGACATCACCACCGTCGGCTTCCCTCAGGCGCTCGAAGACCAGGTGCTCTACCACCAGATCCCCAGCATGGCCTTCAGCACCACCGCTCCCATCGGCGGAACGGGCAACTACGACACCTTCATCTTTGCCAGCGAAAACAGCGATGCCAGCGTGACCTGGACCAAGGTCTTCGGCAAGCACGAGATCAGTACCGGCTTCGAATATCAGAAGAAGTTCATGAACATCGGCCAGCCGCCCGCCCCTGCTGGCGCCTACACCTTCGACAACACCGCGACAAGCTCGACTACCTTTGCCGGGGACGGCAGCGACTTCGCGTCCTTTTTACTGGGTATGGGCTCGACGCCAGGCAGCGAAAGCGGCAACTTCACCAAAGACGTCTTCGCCGCACAGTCCAATCCTTACTACGCAGCCTTCATTCAGGATAACTACCACGTCACCCCGCGATTCACACTCAACCTCGGCCTGCGCTGGGACATCTTCGGCGGCCGCAACGAGCGCCATAATCGCCAGGAGTACTTCGATCCCAACCTCGCCTTCAACCTCAGCGGAGTCTCCCTCACCGGCGGCGAGGTCTTCGCGACCGACGATAACCGCAGCGCATTCTCCACGAACCTCACAAACTTCGGCCCTCGCGTCAGCTTCGCCTGGCAGCCGCAGCCGCACTTCGTTCTCCGCGGCGGCGCCGGAATCTACTACGGCCCCAGCACTGAGATGGTCGCCAACCCCGCGCTCAACTCTGACGGCTTCGGCTCGTCGAGCAACTGGAATGCGACGCAATACAACGACGACGGCAACACCGTCATGCTGAACCCGCTCAACAATCCCTTCCCGGCCGGAGTGGTCCAGCCCACCGGCAGCTCCCTCGGACCAGCGACCAATATAGGCGCGGGCCTCAGCACAGTCCTCCGCTCGCCGCGCACGCTCACTACCTACAACTTCAACCTCGGTTTCGAAGTCGAGCTTCCCGGCAAGACGGTCTTCAGCCTCGCCTACGTAGGCAGCCGCGGACTCTTCCTTCCGCTCGGCGCCGTCGATCTCAACACGCTCCCTATCCAAACCATCCAGCATTACAACTACGCTCTGTGCGTGACCGGCGAGGACGGCTGCGTCAACGTCCCGAATACCTGGGAGCCCATCCTGCCTGCCACTAATCCCTTCTATGGCTCAGATACGGTTCCACAGTGGGTCGCTCTTGAGCCCTACCCGCAGTTCAACAACGGAGGCTTCGGCGCTGGCGTTGCAGTCAACGGATACGCAGGCGGCGACTCCGAATACAGCTCGCTCCAGACCAAAATCGAAAAGCGCATGAGCCATCACTTCACGACCCTTGCCGCCTTCACCTGGGGCAAGCTCATGACCGACGATAGCCAGCCGCCCCTCGGCTTCGTGGGCTACCACTCCGGCGCGCCGCAGGACTGGCGCAACCTCGAACTGGAGCACTCCATCAGCGCACAGGATGTAAAGCTTCAGTTCAACTGGCAGGCATCGTATGATCTGCCCATCGGCAAAGGACGCGCTCTCGACCTCAATGGCGCCGCCAACTCGCTGCTCGGCGGATGGACCGTCAACACCATCGTCTATCTCAGCGACGGAGTTCCCATCGCCTCGCCCACCGGGACTGGTAGTCCCTACTTCAATCAGCGCGTCAACCTCACTTGCGACCCCGGCACGCGTGCCACACACACCGCTGCGCAATGGTTCGACTTTTCCTGCTTCTCGCAGCCCGCAAATCAGTTCGTTGCCGGAACCGCGCCCGCATTTCTCTCCAGCATCCGCACCAACGGTGCACACGACCTCGATGTCTCCGTTTACAAAAACTTCACCCTAAGTGGAGAACGCAACGTCCGCATCGAAGTCTCCTCCTACAACGTCACCAACTCCGTGCAGTACGGCTACCCATCCGTCTTCTGGAACCCGCAAGCAGCAACCGATCCTTCAGTCATGGCCGGCTTCGGCCAGGTCTATAACGCCGCCAACACCCCGCGCCAGTTCCAGTTCGGCGCACGCTTCAACTTCTAGCAACGAGAACTAGCTTGGCCGGCGATCGAACGCACTAATGCCGACTCTGGCCAGAGCGAATAGACAAACCTTGAATGAGTGCATTGACGATTTGGCATCAGTCCAGAGTCATTCCCGGCGAAAAGCGCGCTAGACGACACCAGCCGAACGCCTGACTAGGTGGCGCTGAGCGAAGCGAAGGGACCGGCAAGCTTAGTTGCCCACGTCCGCTTCAGCTGCAAGTTAGGTGCAATGAAAGAGCGGACAGCGCCGACTCGATGCATGGCATGATGAACGAACGCTGACGGATCTGCAATGGCGGGGCCGGACTGCCATTCCCAGCAGTAGATGTACTTCAGCCGTTTGC
>Ga0206964_10170_pt1 | contig 20368 bp, 12 predicted proteins | sample Alteio_BWOrgHeat_25_FD_152980 | JGI IMG/M metagenome (GOLD analysis project Ga0206964, IMG submission 152980) | Enriched cells from forest soil in Barre Woods Harvard Forest LTER site, Petersham, Massachusetts, United States -... | ecosystem: Environmental > Terrestrial > Soil > Temperate forest >...
AGGCGCCCGGCCGCAATGGGAAGCTCGACTTGCGCGCATTGTTCAACCTCGCCAACACCCGGGTCTATGACGAAGGCCGGGTCGTCAGCGTGGAAATCGGCATCGGCACCACTCTGACAGCGTTCAAGATGAACCGGGGGCAAATCGAAATCGCCCATGTCGGCGACAGCGGCTTGTACCTTTTCCGTCCTGATGAACCGGCCCGCAAACTCACCACCGACCACACAATGGCGGAGGAAATGCGCGCGCGGCTGGCCCCGGGCGACAACATGTACATTCCGGATTACTACAACCACACGCTGACCCGCTGCATCGGGCAGGCTGGCGATGTGGAGACCGACCTGTTGACGGTGCCGGTAAAAGCAGGCGACCGATTGCTGCTCTATACGGACGGGGTGACCAAAGTTTTCGACGAAAAAGAAATTGCCGAAATCGCCTGGACCTATAACACCCCGGAGAAACTGGTGGAAGAAATCATCAAGATCGGCAACCAACGCGGCGGCCCGGATAATATTACGGCGGTGGCAATTTTTCTGTAATGGCTGCATCCCCGCCGCGCCGCTTTCTGCTGGCGACCCTCGGTTCGACGGGCGATGTGTTTCCTTTTCTGGCGCTGGGGTCGGCGCTGCAAAACGCTGGGCACCAAGTTACGCTGCTGGCCAACTCCAGCTATCGACCAGCAGCGGCTACCGCGCAAATCGATTTCGCTCCTGTCCCGCGGGCGCGTCGCGGCCCAGACTTGGGCAAGGTGATTGCGGAAATGCTGGAAACGCCAAACCGGCTCGAACAACTGGAGAAACTATATGCAGGCCTGGCGCCAGTGTTCGGAGATTTGCTCGATGAAACACGGGCGCGACTGCCCGAGCATGATGTATTAGTGAGTTCTTATCTTTTTCCTTTTTTAAAAAATGTCGCACGCGGGACGGGAAAGAAATGCGCGGTCTTGGTATTTTGTCCAAACAATGTGCCGTTTGCGGATGCCGGGCCGGAGGATGCACCGAAAGAACCACTGCGAACGCCCAAAGTTTTGCGCCGCTTGCATCATCGCCTCGGCTGGAGCATTGGGCAGAAATTACTCGACGGCATTGTCGCGCGGCAGGCGGGTCCGGCATTGCGGGCGCGTGGGTTGGGAAAATTTCGCGGATTCCTGCGCGACCCGGCCGATCGTGCATTGGTGACGGTTTCGGAAAAATTATTTCCTCCACCGGGGCCAATGCCAAAAAAATACATTCACACAGGTTTCCTGCGCTGGCGGCCAGCGATGAATGAAAATGCGACGGCAGACTTGGCTCGCGTAGCCACTATCGAAAAACGGGGCGGGCCGCTGCCGGTACTCACTTTTGGGAGCATGGCTCCCGCCGATGCGCAAGCGCAGTTTGCCCGCCTGCTCGCGGCATGGCCGCGTGGTGCGCCGCTCGTCGTGCAATCGGGAGGAGTTGAATGGCCGGTGGCAATTGAACGTCCGGAGATTTTAGTCATTGGCCCGGTGCCGCACGAGGCGCTCTTTGAACGCGCAACGCTGGTCATCCACCACGGCGGCGCGGGTACGACGGCGGCAGCGCTGCATGCCGGCCGGCCGCAAATCATCATTCCACATCTGGGCGACCAGTATTACTGGGCGAAGGAGGCGCAGAAGCTGGGCGTGGCCAAAGTTTTGACGCGTGAAACGTGGCCGGAAAATCTGGCCATGATGGTCGCCGAAGTGTTGCGCGACATTAAAATGATCCGCAAATCCATGGAGTACGCAGCGATTATCCGGGCCGAAAACGGCGCAGAGCAAGCGGTGCAGGAGCTGGAGTATTTATAACTTCGCACTCAACTCAATCCCCACTGGGCAATGATCGGAGCCGGTGACCTCGGGCCAGATGAAGGCGTTGCTCACTTTTTTGACCAGCGGTTTGGAAACGAGAAAGTAATCAATGCGCCACCCGACATTCCGGGCACGGGCGTTCATGCGGTAAGTCCACCAGGAGTAGTGACCTTTCTCGCCGGGATGATGGTGGCGGAACGTGTCGACGAAGCCGGCGTCGAGCAAAGTTGAAAAGTTGCCGCGTTCTTCGTCAGTAAAACCCGCATTGCGGCGATTTGCGGCGGGATTGGCGAGATCGATTTCTTCGTGCGCGACATTAAAGTCGCCGCAAACCACCACAGGCTTTTCCTCCGCGAGTTCGCCAAGAAATCCGCGCAGGGCCGGGTCCCATTCGTTTTGGCGGTAGGGCAAACGCAGCAGTTCGCGCTGGGAATTGGGCACATAAACATTGACGAGCCAGCAGCCTGCAAACTCGGCGGCAAGCACGCGGCCTTCTTCCGGGTGTTTGTGTGGTTTGGGAAAATCGCGCAGGACCTGGATCGGTTTGACCTTCGACAAAATCGCCGTGCCCGAGTAACCCGGCTTGGCGGCGTGGTGCCAAAACTGATGTTCAAACGGCAGCGCCAATCCAGGCACGTGTTCGGCGGAGGCTTTTATTTCCTGCAAACAGAGAACGTCCGGGGCGCGTTTTTCGATGACGGACAGCAGGCCCTTACCCAAAGCCGAGCGGACGCCGTTGACATTCCAGGAAACGAGAGTGGGCATAGTGGAGTGAGTTTCGAGTTTACAGTTTCGAGTTTCGAGTTCTGTTCAAAACCGTGAACTCACAATCTGCAACCAAGAACTGGATATGGAAATTACCGATTTGCCGGCTGGCGCTTTATGGTGCGAAGCAGACGACGGGCCTGATTAAAAGTTTCGGCGGGATTGGCCGATGGATCGGACGGGCCATACCGCAGCGCGAGCAATTCGCCCCGCACGCGGGTCCAGGCCGTGCGTTCGGCGGGTGGCAAGTCGGCGGCGTGAGCCAGCCAGACGGGCTCGAAGCGCCGCAACCAGCGACCGGCGTTGAGACGCACCGGGGATAAACGGTGAGCCCGCGTCAACCAACGGCTACCACTCAATTGGAGCCACGCGTTGCGCAATGCGCCCGCCCGCCACCACGCGAGCACCACAGCGGCCAAGAGCGAACCGAGAATAAAAAGCCGGGTGCCGGTCAGCGGTTGATTAAACAAACCGACGATGACTTGCCAGGCGCTGGCAAACCATTGGCCAATGTTCTGCGCCAAACTTTTACTGTATTGCTCCACCGTGTCGGCAAGTTGCGCCTGGTCTGTTTGATCGAAATTAATAACCCGGCGGTACCAGATCATGCGCAGGCCGTCCAGATACGCATTCCAGCCGCTCGTCGAAGTTATGCCGCCGCCCGCTGATCCCGCCGCCGCACCCGACAGGGACAAATCGCCACCGGGCATGGGGTCGACGCGCAGCCAGCGATTTTTGCCGTCGAACACTTCCGACCAGGCGTGCGCGTAGGCCTGGTGCACGGAATAATAATTTTGCACGGAATTGTAAGTTGCGCCCTTAAAACCAGCCACCACCCGCGCGGGGAAGCCGGCATCGCGGACCAGCAAAGTGAAGGCGCCAGCGAAATATTCGCACCAACCCGAACTGTGCGGAGTGTTGAGCCAGCGCACCAGCATGTCATGCGCGGGCGCGCCCTTGCCGGTCAAATCAGCGCTCATGGCCTGCGGGTGATTTTTGGCGAGATAGACCGTCGTGGCCTTGATGAAATCCGGCAACGGCATATTGGGTTGGTCGCCTTTGATCTCCTTGACAATACCGTCGAGAATCGCGCGATCAGCCGGATTTTCCGGCAAGCCAAAATAGGTGTACGGATACGGCAAGTAGTGGCCGTGCATGGCATCGACATCAGCCAGCGTTAATTTTGCCAGAGTTAAGTTGGCGGGAGTTAAATTGGGCACCACTTCGCGGAAGCTGGCCGGCATCGCATCCGCCACGACCATATTTTCAATTTCGTAGCCCAGCACCTTGGGCGATGGTTGCTCAATGCGGTAAATCTGCATGTCCTCGCGCTGAAAAAAAGACTGCGTCGAACTGAACGTCAGGTTATCAAAAGTGCCAAGCACTGGCAGATACTCGCTGACGTTGCCTTCCAGATAAAATTTCCACACCCCGGTGGTTGGAGCAACATCCGCCAGGTGGGGCCGCGCCATCCGGTTGTCTGGCTCGGGATAATGAACCAGGCGGCGAAACTCAGGCGGTCTCGCGCCTTGAATTGGATTCGACTGCTTGAAGCCGTCGTTGCGGTATTCATCGAGCACAATCATGCGCCAGTAGGGCAGCGCGTTGGCCGTGAATTTGAAGCCCGGCGGTGCATCCACGCGAAACGCGACTGAGTCATCCTGGTCAATGGACCACTTTTCGTTGTATTGAATATCGCCACGAAAGCCGGCCACGCCCTTGACCCCGGCGAAGGCGAAAGATTGCTCGAACTGGTAACGCGGCATCGCCACGAAAATCAATGTGCCAACGAGCACGAGGCCGCCAAAGAGCACCGCGGCCTGGAACAACTGGCGCAAGTCCACCGCCTGCCGCACGCGGTTAAAAAAATGGCCCCAGTGAAACTGCCGCCAATCTTCCCGTGTCAGGGCGCGACCGGCATCGCGCTGGAGCAAATTCATCACAAACAACATCGCCATCGTGACCACGGCAAAGAGCAGGATTTGCACGCCGAAAAGCAAGTCGAGCGTCAGCACGCCGGATAGCACGATGATGAAAAGGCACAGCAGGATGAGCTGCCAGTCCTCACGCAAGCGGCGGTATTGCAGCCCGCGGGAAAGCGTCAGCAGCGAAACCAGGAGCACCAAGCCCGACAAGACATCGAAGCGCGTGGCAATAAATTCGGAAAACAACGCCGAGGCGCCGAGGATCAACGACCAGCGGCGCACCCAGGCTGGAATATAACTCGGCCATGCTGGCCAGATGAACGCGGTGGCGGCCGTCACAAAAAATCCGGTGCGCCAGGCGATGCCACCGATCTCCAATCCATACAACGTCCAAAAGGCCAGGAGCACGAGCACCAGGCCGAGGAGCCAGCGAAGCTGGTGTAATTCGTCGCGGCTAAGCCGCACCCGCGAGTTGACCGCCCAAATAGGCATGGACTTGTTGCCGGGTTCCCGGCTGGAAGGTGATGATTTCGGAGCCCGTCGGCGAACGGCCCGCAAGGTGTTCAACCGGCTGGGCGCGCGCAAGGCGGTCGAGCACGGTTTGCAAATCGACGAGGCGAAGGACCGGTTGGGTTGGGCCGTCCTGCACAGTTACGGAGCGCAATTTGCCCGCCGTGTATAAATCCTCCGCGAGGCTGGCGGCAAAACTGCACAGGCGCTCGAATTGCGTGGGGTCGGACCAGCGCGCTTGCGTGGCCTCAACGACCAGATGGTAACCGCACTGCTGCTCCTCGCCAGTCTGACGCACGACGAGTTCGCGCAGGCGGGCCGTGGCTTTCCAATGCACTAGGCGCGGCGCATCACCATGACGGTAGGGACGCAAACCGAGCAGGTCCGCTCCGGTGCCGAGCCGGCGCTGCATGTCACCCGACTGGCGCGGTTGGTGGCTGACTGGCGGTTTAAATTCATATTCGACCCGGGCCGGCCACACCCAGACGTCGTGACGCAGATAACCACCGGCCGATTTGCGTAAAAATCCAAAAGGAAATTGCGATTCCGCCGCCGTAATTTCCACCGACTCCAAGCCGCGGGCCTGGGGTTTGAACAGCCAATTCAACGCGGTTTCGCCGCCGGGACTCAAACGGTCGGGCAAGTGCTGCGGTTCGACCGCGCCGAGCCGCTGGGTACGGGCATGAATCAAAAGACTGTAGGTCGGCGTAATTTTTTTATGATTGGCGAGTTCGAGGCGCATAGGCCCCGGCTCGCCCGCGCGCCAATGGGCCGGCAGGCGCATCCGCCAAAGCACGCCGCGAAAATTTACCCAGGACAGCAGCCCGCTCAGCACCAAAGTCGAAAGCAGCAGCGACAGCGCCATGAACAATACGTTGTTGGCATTATTATAGGCAGCGAGGCCGATGCCAAAAGCGACGACCATCAACACCGCGCCCGCGCGCGTCAACCGCGTGCGCTGGACATCTTGCGGCAATAACAAGTGCCACAATATCCGCCAGATTTTTTCCGCAAAGCTACGCCGCCCGGTTGGTACGCTGATATCCGTCCACTCTCCCGGATGCGGAGTGGAGGAGAGGGTGACAGTCGACGTAACACTCATGGCAGCCAATTAAACGGGCACCGGAATTTTGTCCAAAATTTGCGCGAGCCAGCCTTCGGCGAGCCGGCGTTCCTCCAGCGAATCTGCCGTGGTGCGCTTGAGGCCGAGCCGGTGGACACAAACCGCCTTCACGACTTGTTGCACGTCGGCGGGAATCACAAAGGCCCGGCCATCGCACAACGCAGCGGCTTGGGCGGCGAGTTTGAGCGCCAGCGAACCGCGCGTTGAAATACCGGCCTGGAATTCCGCCTCGGTGCGCGTGGCGGTGACAATTTTCAAAATATATTCCAGCACCGTATCCTCGACGTAAACTTGGGGCGTGAAATGCTGAATCTCGACAATTTCGGCGCGCGTGGCCACCGGAGAAAGTTCCAACAAGTCGTAGGAACGCCGCGTGGTGGCGGCTTGCAGTATGCTCATTTCCGCCGCGAGCGACGGGTAGCCCATTTGCAGCCGCATGAAAAAACGGTCCATCTGGCTTTCGGGCAGCGGGAAGGTGCCCTCGTAGTCGGTGGGGTTTTGCGTGGCAAAAACCATGAAAGGCTGGCCCACCGGGTACGTTTGTCCATCCATCGACACTTTGCCGCGATCCATCACTTCGAGCAAACTTGACTGGGTTTTGGGCGTGGTGCGGTTGATTTCGTCCGCCAGCACGATGTTCGCAAACAACGGGCCTTTTTTGAAAACAAACTCTTTCAAATTGTCGTCGTAAATCGAAACGCCCAGCACATCGCTCGGCAGCAAATCGCTGGTGAACTGAATGCGGGAGAACTGGCAGTCAATCGACCGCGCCAGACAGTACGCCAGGGTGGTTTTGCCGAGGCCGGGCAAGTCTTCCAAGAGCAGATGGCCGCCCGCCACGAGGGTGATGAGCACCTGGTCAATGACGTCGTCCTTGCCGAGGATGACCTGGCCGATGTTTACCTTGATGCGCTGCAAAACCTCACGGATGCGCGGCGCGGGGATGATGGGTTTGACCGGGGCGGGATTCATGGAGTTATGGGCAAACGAAGATACTTTAACAATATCGCTTAAACTCCGCGACTGCAAGGCCGCAAGGGGAGACATTCGTCACTAATATCACGCTCGCCCGTCAGGCGAACTGAGCAATCAGACTGTTTTGATAAACATTGTCTTGGATGTCTTTTTCTTTGAATCTTTATTATCAGCCTCCCACCCCATGAATAATCCTATTTTCTTCAGTTCATGCAGGTACCGCTTATTTTTGCCCCTTGCTGTTCTTGCTTGGGTCGCGCTCGGCCAAAATTCAGCACAGGCACAACCATCCGCCGACCAGACTGGACCAGGCTTGGTTGTTCGCGATACTTCGGGTATCCTACTGCAACCGCGTGGAATTGCCTTGGTGGACTGGGATGGATACTTGGCCAATCCCGCAGTGAAGTTGACGTTCACTCCACCCGCCGAAATAAAGCGTTTTCCGGCCAAAGTAACTCTCTCGATTAGCGAGCCCCGCATGTATTTCGACCTTCCATCGAAAATCGGCGCAAACGGCCCATCGAAGACAATCACCTTTCGCAATGCGTCCAGCAAGGTGGTGGTTTATCTCTCCATTTTTCCAGATAGGGCGGGCAAGGATGAAGATCAGTTATTAAAGTATTCCGTCATTGATGCCGACAGCAGGGAACTGAATGGCAGCATCAATATTCATGTCTTCGACCAGGATGAAAACCGGTCCAGCCCATTTAAGGCGACAGTTGACTTTGCCTTTGACGTGGCCGGGCTGTTCAAAGATCCGGTTAAGCGCCAAATCGTCCAACTGGCTGCGGATGACTGGGCCTATTTCATTGATGGCATGGAGCTGGATTCAGTCTCCGCCGGTAGAGAAAAAATAGCGATTTTCCCTCCAATTACCGATTTCTCGAAATCCAATCTGCAGTCAAACCCGATGACCTATACCGGCTTCTTGCTGGAATTGTATGGAGTGGACGACCCGGAACATCGAGCAGGAGGCGAGGGCTCAACCGACTCTTTTCAATCCAGTCATGGGAAACCGCTACCACTGCGGCGCTCAGGCAATGTCGCAGTGGAAACGAAAGGCAATTGGAATATCCTTGGCTGGCTTTCCATCACCAAAGACAGCGATTGGTGGATGACGGACAATCGCGGCGAGCATGTGAATGACCTCTACTCAATCGTCCATCACGAGATGGGGCATGCCTTGGGCTTCAACCCGAATTACCCTCTGGAAAAGGCCGCCAAAGACCGCGGGGATTTCGAAAGCCCCGAATTATTGTCCTACCACGGGAAATACCCCAAGGTGGATAACGTGGACCATCTGGGAGGCGAGATTGACGATGCCAGTCGCCGCGCAGCCTTTGGCAACGAATACAACGCTAAAATGCCAGAGGGGCGCTGGCTCATCACCAAACTGGATATTCTTTGTCTGGAGACCATCGGCTACAAAATCCGCCGCACGTTCGACCTGACTGTACAAACCAATCAACTGCTACCCGGCCACTTGCATGCTGCCTACACGGCGACCCTGAAGGCCAAAGGAGGGCTGCCGTGGTATGCATGGACTGTAGAAAGCGGCGCGTTGCCCGACGGACTGACGCTGAATCCAGATACTGGAATAATCTCCGGCCAGCCCACCCTTGGAGGAACCTTCAAATTCACGATACGCTTGACTGACTCGAGCGTGGAGAAAACGTCGGTAGTTTCCGCACCGCTTACTATCTCAATTCAGTAGTGAAGGAATCGTCTAAACCCACCGGCCCCCCTCTGGGGGCAGGGGCTGATTTAGGGGTTTACAGACAGAGAAAAGCGATGCATATTGGTATGATGAGCTTTGCATCTCACATGTTAGCCTTTGGTGCCCTTGGTGGGGGTGACTACATTATCATCCTGTTCCTGTGCCTGCTCTTCTTCGGGTCGAAGAAGCTGCCGGAACTGGCCAAGGGGATGGGGCAGGCCATGCGCGAGTTCAAGAAGGCGGCCAATGACGTGGAAGACAACTTTCGCACCGCTGTACACGAGGAAGAACGCAAGAAAATCTCCGAAGAAGAACGCAAGAAGATAGCCGACGAGGAGCGCAAGAAAATTGCCGACGAAGAGCGCGCAAAGTTGGTTTCCGGCGCGCCCCGGGCGGGTTCCCCTACCAGCGACGCAAATTAAGCGGAGCGTTGCCTTGATATTGTCGGGACCCTTCGGTAGAAGTTGCGGTCTTTAATCCTGGCTCACCGTCGTGAGTGAGGAAACTTATTCCCCCCACTCCGGCGAAAGCTGTTTTCTGCTTCATGGGAATCCCATTCCAATCGACCGGCCCGCGCCAGCACCGCCTGCATCTGGTCATCGGCTTGGCGATTATGCAGCTTTGGCTGGCGGTACCAGCCTCCGCCCAAGTCCGTTTTTGGACCGATAGTGACGGGCACCATTACGAGGCGACCATCGTCAGCCTTTACCAGGATCAGGCGACTTTCCGGCACCCCGATGGGCGTACCTTTACCCTCGCCATCGGTGACCTGACCCCGAACGATCAGGAGACAGTGCGCGAGTGGGTGGCCAAGCAGCCCCGGGGCATGGGCGAAAGTCCGCCGCCCACCATGACGCTTTCGCACTACGGGCGGGAATTCCTGATTGATGAACCGCGGGTGCTGCGCCTGCGCTCACTGGCTGACCAGGGATACCTGAGCGCCTATCTGGGCATTCCGCTCACCATGCGTAATCAAATGTCCGGCCAGCTCGACTTTGTTAACGTTTATTTTTTCGACGACGAACACCACCGCATCCCCTTCCCCCTGCCCCCGCCGGACAGTCCGGTCATGGTGCAGGACGGTAACACGACGCGATTTATCAAACCCGGCAATATGAAACCCGGCACCACCTATATGGTGCTCATCCCGATTCGCGACCCCTCCATCCACCAGGCCGCGTATGATGTGGTAATGGCCGGCAATAGCCTGCAGGCCGTCGCCACCGTTTTTCCGGAAGGCTCCTGGCGCGATTTTGATTTTCCCGGACGCGACTTGATCGCCATCGACAAATACGCCGACTACTCCGGCCAGGAACTCTATACCGATAAAAAGCCCGCCCAATTATTTGACATGGTGGAGATTGCCCGGCTCAAACCGACCAGCGGCGACCAAAGCCCCGTCCGCGATTATTTCCGCCTGAAGCTGCGGGTATTCCAGCCCTTCCCGGCGGTCGCGCTGTCAGGCAGCTGGTATGCCTTCGATCAAAACGGCAAATTACTCCACTCCGAAGATGTGCCGCCTTACGCCGAGCCCAACCGCAAAGATGGCATGTTCGTCATCAGCCAGTCCAACACGGGGCCGACAGACATCAGTGAAGCGGTTTTGCCCACGACCAGCGACACTTCCGATACGCTCCAACTGCCCGGCGCCGCCTGGTGGGACAAACCCGAGGTGAATAGCATCGTTTTTGTATTCGGCACCGAGACTAAAAAAGCTGCCCAAGTCTTCTCCAAATCCCCTCCTGCCAAAACATTACCAGTCCCGGGCGCAGAAGCACTCATGGGCCCCTTGCCGCCGGCCCAAACTGACATTCCTGTCCATACTTATTAAAAAAACGGTTATAGTGTGCGCGTGAATTTAAAATTTCCTGGTTGGATTACCAGCGTGCTGGGCGCTGGCTGGCTGGCCTGCACGCCAGCCAATGCAGCCAGCACCGCAGCAACTGAAGCACTGGTTCCACCGCCCACGCCCAGTGTAGTAAAATTGGCGCCGGCGCAAATCGCCGCCTTCCACGATTATCTTGTCCAGGAACAAAAACACCTGAACCTGCCGGGCCTGGCAGTCGTGCTCGTGCAACCGGGACAAACTTTATTGATGGAGGGCCTGGGGGTGCGCGACGCCAATGGCAACCAACCGATTTCTGTAAACACTCATTTTGCGCTGGGGCCCGCCACGCAAGCGGTGAATTCGCTCCTGCTCGCGCGGCTTGCTGAGCAAGATATTCTTTCGCTCGACATGCCGGCCACCCGGGCTTGGGATGAGTTTAAACTAGCTGACACGACCGCGAAGAACACGCTGTCTCAACCACCCGGCCCATTGGCTAATAATGCGCCAGAGCGCATCAATAGTTTGCCCGCCACACAAAATTGGGAACAGTCCAAGTCCGCTGATCGCGCCGCCCCGCCCAAAGTCACGCTGCGCCACTTGCTCGGCATGACCGCCGGGGTGCCTGAACGCGCTGACAACTTTGTACGCCTGAACACCGCAATGCCCGCCGATCTTTTCTCGGTGCTCGCGCAAATCCCGGTGGCCACCCTGCCTGGACGCGAATTTGCCTATAGCGATGCCAGCGTGGCCGCCGCCGGGTACCTCGCGGTTTACGCCGCCAACCACCATCATGCGCCAGCAGCCGGCCTGCCCTCCGGTTATGCCGAGCTGGCCAAGACCCAATTATTTGATCCGCTTGGCTTAAAGGACGCCACGTTTGAAGCGTCCGCTAATGATGCGCTCGGCCACACCCGCCATGCGCAGGGCGCGTGGAAATCCGTTTCCGTCGAGCCCGCCAACGGTGGCGCGCTACGACCCGCCCTCGGCCTGCGCGCTTCGGCCAGCGACGTGGCAGCATGGCTCCAAGTGGAAATCTGCGGCGGACTCGGGAGCGAAGGGAAAAGCTTTGTACTCAAAGATGCCGTGGAAGAACGCTGGCGACCGGCAGATGACAGCCCGCAGCACGAGTATGGCCTCGGCTGGACGGCGCAACATTACCGCGGAATTGAACTCATCACCCGCGCCGGTGAATACGAGCACCAGGCTGAACTCGTGGCTATTATCCCGCAATACTGCACGGCCTTTGCCTTGTTAACCAACGGCAGCGGCAAAGAGACAGCGGTGTTTTTGCAAGATGCGCTGCTGAATCTGACGGATCTATTGAAAGAAACGGCGGCGGGTCAAAACTAGTAATTATTTTTTGCCGCGCTTATCCGTAGTTTTTTCAGTCGTGGTTTCGGCCACCATGTCCAGGGTGTCTTTCTTGGCGTCGACTGTAAATTGAACAGTCTGGCCATCGCGAACTTCACCGGCGATGAGGGCACGGGCAAGACGCGTTTCCACCTGCTTTTGCAAGAAGCGCCGCAAGGGCCGCGCACCGTACACGGGGTCGTAGCCTTTTTCCGCGGCCCATTTCTTTGCGGCTTCAGCGAACTCCACAATCACGCGGCGGTCGGCCAGGCGCTTATTCAAATCAGCCAACAGTAAGTCGACGATCTTGGTTATTTCATCGAGCGACAAGGGCTTGAACAGAATCGTGTCGTCGATGCGGTTCAGAAATTCAGGGCGGAAGGCGCCGCGTAATTCTGTCATCACGCTTTCGCGAACACTTTCGGGAATTTCGTTGCCGGTGACGCCATCGAGCAGAAAGCGCGAGCCGACATTCGAAGTCATGATTATAACGGTGTTTTTGAAATCGACCACCCTGCCCTGGCTGTCCGTTAACCGGCCATCGTCCAAAATTTGCAAGAGGGCGTTAAAGACATCAGGGTGTGCTTTTTCGATTTCGTCAAATAACACGACACTGTAGGGCTTGCGCCGAACGGCCTCCGTAAGCTGGCCGCCTTCCTCAAAGCCGACGTAGCCAGGCGGCGCGCCGATGAGCCGCGCAACCGAGTGCTTTTCCATATACTCGCTCATGTCGAGACGAATGAGGTTGTCTTCGCGGTCGAACAAGGCGGACGCCAGGGCTTTGGCCAGTTCGGTCTTGCCGACGCCAGTTGGGCCCAGAAATAAAAATGAACCAATGGGCCGGCGCGGGTCTTTGATGCCCGAGCGGGCGCGCAACACGGCTTCGGCAACAAGGGTGACGGCCTCATCCTGGCCGATGACACGCTCGTGCAGCACGTCCTCCAAACGCAAAAGTTTTTCTTTCTCGCCTTCGAGCAGGCGCGAAACCGGCACACCAGTCCAGCGTGAGACGACTTGCGCGATTTCTTCAGCAGTAACCTGTTCTTTGAAAAGCGTGTTCTTGCCTTCAATTTTTTCGAGCCGAATCAGTTCCGCCTCAAGTTTCGGAATGGTGCCGTGCCGCAACTCAGCAAGTTTGTTCAAGTCATAAGCGCGCTCGGCGGTTTCCATCGCGCGGCGGGCAGCTTCGAGTTCTTCGCGGACTTTTTGTTCACGACCGCGTTCGGCCTTTTCGGTGTCCCACCGCGCGCGCAGAGCGGAGGCGCTGGTGCGCAACTCGGTCAATTCCTTCCGCAAGGCGTCGAGCCGCCGCTTGGAGGACTCGTCCTTTTCGTTTTTTAGCGCGGCTTCTTCAATTTCGAGTTGCAGCACGCGGCGCGAAAGCTCGTCCAACTCCTGCGGCATGGAATCCATGTCCGTACGGATCATCGCGCAGGCCTCGTCCATCAGGTCGATGGCCTTGTCGGGCAGGAATCGGTCGGCAATGTAGCGGTGCGAGAGGACGGCGGCTTCGACGAGCGCGTTGTCAGTGATGCGCACGCCGTGGTGTAGCTCGAAGCGCTCCTTGATACCACGGAGAATGGAAATGGTGTCTTCGACATTTGGCTGGTCGACTATCACCGGTTGGAAGCGGCGCTCCAGTGCGGCGTCTTTTTCGATGTGCTGGCGGTATTCATCGAGCGTGGTTGCGCCGATGCAGTGTAGCTCACCACGGGCGAGCATGGGCTTGAGCATATTGCCGGCGTCCATCGCGCCCTCGGCCTTGCCGGTGCCGACGATGGTATGCAGTTCGTCAATGAACAGCAGAATGCGGCCCTCGGAGTTTTTAACCTCGGCAAGGACTGCCTTGAGACGTTCCTCAAATTCGCCGCGGTATTTCGCGCCGGCGAGCAGCGAGCCCATATCGAGCGAGAAAATGGTTTTATCTTTCAAGCCCTCGGGCACATCGCCACGCACAATACGCTGGGCGAGGCCTTCGACTATGGCCGTCTTGCCGACGCCCGGCTCGCCGATGAGCACCGGGTTGTTTTTAGTTTTGCGCGAGAGGATTTGCACTACGCGGCGGATTTCCGTATCGCGGCCAATAACAGGATCCATCTTGCCCTTTTTCACCTGGTCAACGAGGTCGATGCCGTATTTGCCGAGGGCGTCGTAGGTGGCCTCGGGGTTTTGCGAAGTAACGCGCTGGTTGCCGCGCACCGATTTGAGCGCTTCCAAAATTTTATCTTTTGCGAGGCCAAAGCTTTTCAAAAACTTGCCGAATTCGGCTGACCCGGGTGCTTCCACGAGGCCAAGAAATAGATGTTCAACGGAAATATATTCGTCCTTGAGACGCTTAGCGGCCGCCTCGGCCTTGGTAATGGCATCCTGAAAGGCTTGGGTAATGTAGATTTGTCCGACGGCAGCCGGGCCGGAGACGCTGGGCAATTTGCCCAATTCACGTTCGAGCGCAAGTTCCACGGCATTGGGCGAGACATCAAGCTTTTGCAGCAAAGCGGGCACGAGACCGCTCTCTTGATGCAAAAGCGCAGCAAGCAAATGCCAGTTGTCCACCTGCTGGTGCGAGCGGCGGCGTGCCTCCGCCTGTGCTTCCTGCACGGCGTCGCGGGCTTTCTCAGTGAACTTGTTGAGGTCGAGATTCATTAGATAATATAATGCATGAATCGTTCCTCGATGCGTCTTTCTAGGATTAGCTTAAAAAAGTCGTTAATGGCTTATAAAGAATAACTTGTTCAAGATAAGCAAATCAAGTAGCGGAGAGGACCCTGTGCCAGATTGCGACAAGCTGGCAGGCTGCGTCACCACTTGCGTGGAGTTTGGCAGTCGCTTAACGCGGCTAAAGCAATTCCGCTAATTCGTCTAAATTCGTCGTCGGAGCAGCGCATTGAGTCCCAACACACAGTTGCAAGCCGTCCGGTTGCGCGGGGTCGGTGGCGGAAATAATAAAGAGGGGGCGATAGGGTTTGGTGGCGAGCATGGCGCGCAGGGCAGTCCAGTCGATGGGGCCTTTGACTTTTAAAACGGCGATGCCCACGGCGTCCCAGGTAAAGGCGGAGAGCGCGTGCGGCACGCCCATCGGCGAGCGGGTGGCGAGGCCGGTGTAGCACTTTTTCAAATCGGCCAATTCGCTGGCATAGGCGCTCTCGCCGGTTAGCGCGTGAAGGCCGGCCAGGACATGGGCAAGCGCGGCGTGCCCGCTGGGCAGCGCGTTGTCCCACCATTCTTTTTTGCGCACGGCGAGTTGCTCGTGGTCGTCGGCGGTGAAAAAATAGCCCAACTCGCGCGGGTCGCGGAAATGCGCGTGGAGGGTTGCCACCAAGGCCCGGGCACGGGCGACGTTTTGCTCTAGGAAACTCGAGCCTGGCTCGGCCCAATCCGCGTAGGCGGCGAGACCCAACAGGGCTTCAGCAAAAAAGGCGTAGTCGTCAAAAAAGGCCAAAGCCGAACGCGGCGGGTCCGAAGGCCCCGCCCTACCTTCATAATAGACTGACCGCAAGCGGCGATGGCCGTCTTCGCCGGTGAAGCTCATTTTCTCCCACAACCAGTCGGCGCACTGTTGCGCGACTGCAAACCATTCCTTTTTGCCGAGCGCAAAAGAAGCCTCGGCCAGACCGCGAATGACCAATGCGTTCCAAGCCAGCAAAATTTTGTTGTCGCGACCAGGCTGGGTACGACGTTGGCGGGCGGCAAGCAGTTTTTCCCGCAGTGGAGCGAGTTTGGCGCGCACGGCAAAATCCGGCTCGACCAGCGCGGGGTTCGACGTGCGGTGCTCGAAGTTGCCGGTGTCCGTAATATTATACGCGGCACAAATGGCCTTGGCGCCTTCTTCGCCCAGCACTTCGCGAACCTGGGCAGGAGTCCACACATAGGTGGCGCCTTCGTGACCATCACTATCAGCATCCAGCGCGGCATAAAACGGGCCGGACGGGTGCTGCATCTCGCGCAGGAGCCAGCCGACCGTTTCCTCGCAAATGGCGGCATGGAGCGGATTTTGATAACGCCGGTATGCTTTCGCAAAAAAATTTAACAGCAGCGCATTGTCGTAAAGCATTTTTTCGAAATGCGGGATAAGCCACTGCCCATCCACACTGTACCGATAAAAGCCGCCGCCAAATTGGTCGAATAATCCGCCATGGGCCATGGCCCGCGCGGTGATGTTGACCACCTCGTCAATGCGTGGCGCGAAATTTTGGACAACTTCCGCACATGCCGTGGCGCGCACCGCGAGGAAAAAGTCGAGCGTCATGGCCGGCGGGAATTTCGGTGCGCCGCCAAAACCGCCCCAAGTGTCGTCATGCAGCGGGATAATGGCCTGCACGGCAGCCAGCAGCGAACGGTTGTCCCACTTGACTTGCGAGTTCACACCCGGCGGTACGTTGGACTGGGTCAGGTTTTTGACGATGTTGTCCGCGTTCTCGACCAGCTCCTGGCGGTTCTTCGCGTAATAGTCTGCGACGCGCATGAGCAATTGCGGCCAGGGGATGATGCCGCGGTTATTGTCGCCGGGCGGGAAATAGGTACCGCCAAAAAACGGCCGGCCATCGGGCAGACAAAAGACATTCAGCGGCCAGCCACCGTGCTGGGTGATCATCTGCACGGCCTCCATGTAAATCTGGTCAACATCGGGGCGTTCCTCCCGGTCCACCTTGACGCAGACAAAGTGCCGGTTCATGAGGTCGGCGATATAGTCGTCCTCGAAAGATTCATGCGCCATGACATGGCACCAGTGGCAGGCGGAATAGCCGATGGAGATGAGCACTGGTTTGTCCTCGGCCAGGGCGCGGGCCCAAACTTCGTCGCCCCAGGGATGCCAATGGACGGGGTTTTGGGCGTGCTGGCGCAAATAGAGGGAGGACTCGGACGCGAGGCGGTTCATGAAAGGAGAAGATAGGAGGTAGAAGGTAGGAGGCAGGATGGCAAGCAAGGGATGGAAATAGCGTTTCTTTTGATTCTACATTCCACGTTCTACCTCCTATCTTCTCCAGCCATGTCCCGCATCCGCATCCTTCCTGACCGGGTTGCCAACCAAATCGCCGCCGGCGAGGTGGTTGAGCGGCCAGCGGCAGTCGTGAAGGAACTGGTGGAAAACTCGCTCGACGCAGGAGCCACCCGGGTGGAAGTCGAATTCCGCCATGGGGGCAAAAGCTATATCCGGGTCGAAGACAATGGCAGCGGCCTGACCCCGGACGAAGCGCTTTTGGCCTTGGAACGCCATGCTACGTCAAAAATCCGCGAGGCGGCGGATTTATCGGCGGTGCTCACCTTTGGGTTTCGGGGTGAAGCCTTGCCGAGCATCGCGAGTGTATCGCGCTTCACGCTGGTGTCGCGACCAGCGGCAGCGGTCGAAGGCACGGAAATTTTGGTCAATGGCGGAAAAATGATCCACCAGCGCGCCTGCGGATGCCCACCGGGGACCCGCATTGAGGTCGCGCATTTATTCAATTCCGTGCCCGCACGCCGGAAGTTTTTAAAGACTGATGAAACCGAGGCCGCGCACATCACGCGGTTGGTGCGGCTTTATGCCATCGCGCATCCCGAGGTGGCGTTTAGCCTGCTCGAAGACGGGCGGTTGCTTTTTCGTTCGCCCGCTTGCGCAAACCTGCGGGAGCGCGTGGCAGAGATTTGGGGTCGGCGCTCAGCGGAGGAGCTGGTGGAATTTCCCGAAGTGAAGGATGTCGGCGGAGGATTAAAAATTGGCGGGCTGCTCGGCCAGCCGGGCTTGGGCCGCACTACGCGCGATGGATTGATTACCCTGGTCAACCGTCGCCCAGTCGAAAGCCGCACCCTCTCCTATGCGGTGCTGGAAGCCTATCATACCCATGTACCGAAAGGCCGCTACCCTCCCGCAATTTTATTTTTGGAGATCGATCCCGCCGCCGTGGATGTGAATGTCCATCCGGCGAAACGCGAAGTGCGCTTTCGTGAAGAAGGCCGCGTGCGGCAATTTGTGCTGGGCGCGGTGATGGCCCAGTTGCGGAAACTAATCGGGTGCAGGGAGCAGACTGTGGGGGGCCAAATCGCAACGCCCAACGCTCAACGCCCAACGCCCAACGCCCAAGGAATACCGACGCTCGCTCATCCGACTCCAACCTCCAGCACGCAGCGAATGCCGCCGCAACTCCAAACCCAAAACTCGAAACCCGAAACTTTTTCATTAAAAAACAGCCAGGTCGCCTCGAAAGCTGAACAACCTCCAGCAGCCAGTTCATCACTTTCGGTTCCGCAACCCGAAACTCGAAACCCGAAACTCGAAACCAACCTACGCTTCACCTGGCGGTATGTGGGCCGCTGGCGGGGTCAAATTTATTTATTTGAGACACCGGGTGGACTCGTCCTGTTCAATGCACGGGCGGCGCATGAACGCGTGTGGTTTGAGGATTTGCAGACCCGCTTTGCCACCGCCCGCGCACCCAGCCAGCGGCTGCTGTTCCCGCTTTCGATTGAATTCGACGGACTGGCCAGCGGTGCGTTGATGGCCCATCGGGCGTGGCTCAATCAGCAGGGGTTTGCCTTGGAGGAGTTCGGTCGCAATTTTTTCCGACTGGAGGCAGTGCCCGACTGGCTGGACCCGGCCCGGGCCGAAAATTTCTTGCGTGATCTGGCGGAACTGGCACGGGAACGTGGGCACGCCGCCCTCCGCCATGATGAGATCGCCCGCCTGGCTGCCACCCGGGCAGTGCGCCTGGGCGACCAACCGACGGAGCAAGAAATTCGCACGCTGGCACAGCGCCTGCTCGCTACGTCGCAACCATTAACCTGCCCGCGCGGCCATCCGACCTTTCTGGAGCTGGCGTCCAGCGACCTTTTTCGCCGTCTAGGCGGAGATGCGGATGCCCTCGCCTGAGGCACGCGGCTTCAAAAAACAATATTATCGAATTGCCCGGCAAATAAGCGTTGAATGAACGTTCTTCATAACACCAGCGATTAAAGGCGTTGCCAGAACGTCACCGACTTCGGACTTTTCCTGACATCCAGACTGGCATAGATTATTTACTTTTATGGCGAAAAAAACCACGCCCCCTAACAAAGTCAGCACCCGGCCATCGGTCGCGGGGCCCACGCGCAAAGTCACGGCAACGCCAAGCATCCGGCCGCCGCTGAAATCGACCACTAACAGCAAAAGTAAGCAGCCATTTGCGGTCGGCGGCTCTGGACGCACCAAATTTGATATCGAAGCCAACGTCGCCGGACTAAAGACGTCGATGCTCAATCATTTGAAATTTACGCTCGCACGTGACATCCGTACGGCTCGTCCGCGCGACTGGTGGTTGTGCCTCAGCCTTACGGTGCGTGACCGGATGCTGGAGCGTTTTATCACTACACAAGGCACCCACAACCGCCAGAATGTCCGCCGCGTCTATTATTTGTCGTTGGAATACCTGATGGGGCGGTTGCTGCGCGACGCACTGCATAACACCGGCCTGTATGACAAGGCGCGCGAGGCGGTAGAAGAAATGGGCCTCGATTTTGAACGCATCGTCGATGAGGAAGTGGATATGGGTCTCGGCAACGGCGGTCTGGGGCGGCTCGCCGCCTGTTTCCTGGATTCGCTGGCGACGCTGGATTACCCGGCTGTCGGCTATGGCATTCACTACGAATACGGACTGTTCAAGCAGACGTTTGTCAACGGTCGTCAATTTGAATTGCCGGACAACTGGCTGCGGTTCGGCAATGCCTGGCAGATAGTGCGCCCTGAGTACCGAGTGGAAGTACCGCTATTCGGCCACGTCGAATCGCGCTTTAACTCCAAAGGCGACTGGCGGCCCGTGTGGGTGCCCGACCGCAAACTGCTCGGAATTCCTTGGGATATTCCAATTGTGGGCTATGGCGCGAATACGGTGAATTTCCTGCGCCTGTGGGAATCACGCGCCCAGCATGAATTTGATTTTCAAACATTTAACCAGGGCGGCTACGTGGAGTCCGTGCACGAACGCGCCCTCGGTGAAACAGTCTCCAAAGTCCTTTATCCGAATGACAAGACAGAATCGGGCAAGGAATTACGCCTGGTGCAGCAATTCTTTTTCGTGTCCTGCTCCCTCCAGGACATAATCCGCCGCTTCCATAAACAAAATGAGACTTGGGACGCCTTCCCCGACAAGGCGGCAATTCAACTCAATGACACGCATCCGTCCATTGCAGTGCCGGAACTGATGCGCATTTTGGTGGATGACAATGACCTGGCCTGGGATGAATCGTGGGAGATTTGCAAAAAAGTCTTCGGCTACACCAACCATACCTTGCTGCCCGAGGCGCTGGAAAAATGGCCGGTGCCGTTATTTGAGCGGGTATTGCCGCGCCACCTGCAGATTATTTACGAGATCAACCGCCGCTTCCTCGAGGAAGTTGAACGCAAATGGCCCGGAGA
>Ga0206964_10171_pt1 | contig 20341 bp, 17 predicted proteins | sample Alteio_BWOrgHeat_25_FD_152980 | JGI IMG/M metagenome (GOLD analysis project Ga0206964, IMG submission 152980) | Enriched cells from forest soil in Barre Woods Harvard Forest LTER site, Petersham, Massachusetts, United States -... | ecosystem: Environmental > Terrestrial > Soil > Temperate forest >...
GTTAGGCGTTTGCAGTGGGCAGTAGTAAAGGCAGGTTTGCAATCCAAGCGTTCCATTTTTACACGCGGAACGCCCGGAACGCTGTGAAACACGCTCATTATCAGCTGATTCACATTTAGGCGTTCAGTAAATAATTGATAATCAGGCTATATAACTCCCCTCTTGAGAGGGGGCGCGTTGGGCAAACGCGGTTGCGGGGGTGTGTTCGCCAACATGCCGGTTAACACACCCCTCCACCCCTCTCAAGAGGGGAATCGCACGGCCCACGCTTTTTTACCCGCCCTTTTCTATCCTAGTCCTGTACTGCGTTTACCTACTGACAAAACACTGTCAGCACTTTAATGGTTGCGAACACTTAAATTTGTAGTAATTGTTCAGCGCTGCTAACCCTGGCCGCGTTTTAACTCACCTCCCGACCTTCGGTTGGGACCGGCACCCTCTCTGCTGCGCAAAGAGGGGAACTACGGTACCCACCACCCTTCTTCCCCCCCTATACGCAGTAGAGAGGGGGTGGTCGAGCGAAGTCCCGAAGCTTCGGGAGGGATGAGTCAACCCGCCATGCCCGCCATAAATAAAAACACCATGTCAACAACCCCTCCTTTTGAACGCCCGCCCGATATCGAACAGCTGCGCGCCGAGATCCGCGGCGAGACTTACCGCCCGGCTAAACGAAAAAACCGCACGGAACGCGTGCCGCCCAGTCCCGAGGATTGTCATCGCCTGTTTACTGTTGAAGGTGGCAACCGCTGGATGGAGCTGGCCCGGCGCCAGCCCGAAGCTAAAATGCTGCTGGGCGAGCTGTGGCACCAGGGCGAACTGTGCATGCTGTTTGCCGATACCAATATCGGCAAATCGGTGCTGGCCGTGCAGATCGGCGAAAGCATTGCGCGCGGGGAAAGCATCGCGCCTTTTACCTGCCAGGCGCCACCCAGCCGGGTGCTTTATATCGATTTCGAGCTGACGCAGGCACAGTTTGGGCTGCGCTATAGCCTGGGCGACCAGGATCACCAGTTTGCCGATAATTTTTACCGTGCACAGTATAACTTCATCCCCGACCCGCCGCCCAATGTCGACGAAAACGAGCTGCTGATTGCCGCCATCGAATATAAAATAAACCGGGTTAAGGCGACCGTGCTTATCATCGATAATATCACCTGCCTGCGCGGCGGCACCGAAAATTCGGCCGTGGCGCTATCGCTGATGAAAAGCCTCAAAGCGCTAAAAACCGAGCATAACCTGTCCATCCTGGTACTGGCGCATACCCCCAAACGGCGCAATCCCACACAACCCATCAGCGCCGACGACCTGCACGGCAGCAAACTGCTCGTCAACTTTGCCGACAGCGCCTTCGCCCTCGGCAAAAGCACCGCCGAACCCGATATGTGCTACCTCAAACAGATCAAACAGCGCAACACCGGCCAGCGCTACGGCGCCGGTAACGTATGCCTGTGCCGCATCCAAAAACCCGGCGCCTTTTTGCATTTTGAGTTCGACGGCAACAGCGCCGAATACCTTCACCTGCTCACCCGTAACGCTGCATACGGGTGCGATTTGTAAATTTCAGACAGTCGGTTTTTCGCTAAAAAATCATAAGGAATTACTTATAAAAGCAGGCTACTATTGCGAAATATTCCAAAATGATTCACTTCCTAGCGCTATGGGCCAGACCATCAGCCGAGTGCTTTTCAGATTTTATAATTACTATACTTTCACAATAGTGCTGCCCGTTTCTTTATATCTGCGGTAATGTTTATGATGTTGTCTGCTTGCTGTTTATCCATCTGAATGCCCTTCTCATGCAGCTCTTCAACGATTGCGAGTTTGAAATCAAGTTTACTGATCAGGTGCTTGTGCCTGGACTCAAACTGGCGAAATATATCGTCCCAAGTCAAAGCGTATATTTCATAGTTTTTAATTGCTTCAACCAGGAATTTTTTGCCTTTGTTTTTTTGCGATTCGTGCTTATCGGTGATAAAAGAATCGAGTTTTTTCCCGATCAGCAAGAATTTCCATTTCCGCAAAGCACTGTTAAAACGTGGTTCTTCTATAATAAATCTTAAATAATCCTCTATCTGGCTGTATTGTTCTTTCCCGATGACTACCGAAGGGCGTTTTAATTCGACAATAATGTTTTCCTCGATCATAGAATCAGTAATTTCCGAATCAGGTACTTCCGTTTGGCGGCAAATAAATATGTCCGGTCTTCTGAGCCGTTCCTTGTGGTTGATTTTTTTGGGTGTTTTGCCTGGATTAGATTCTATAAATTCAAGATAGTTGCTTAGTAACGTTTCGAAATTGACATCAGCTGAAACAATATGGTATTGTTCTCCAAATAGCCAATAATTCGACTCAATGAGTTGCTGAATATGTTCGCGTTCATTAGTGAATTTTTCTAAATCAAAAACCAATAAACGCAGGAGCTCAACAACTGTAAAGCGGTTCTCCAGCAACTTGACCATAGCTGCAATACTTGAAAAAGTCGTTTTTTGCAACGTTTTTGCTAATTCTTCACGTTCTTCATCCGTTAAGCTGACAATGCTTTCCAGTACGTCCAGTACTCGTTCCCTTTGATCTGTATCAAGCAACAAATTCAGAAAGCCTATAAGGGTCTTACTTTGCTGGTTATTGAGGCCTTGGAATATACGGGGCTCAGTACAATAAATTTCCCGAATTACGGATTCAAGGTCTCCACTGCGGTGTTGGTCATAAGTGTTATTTTTAAAAGCGGGAAATATGCCTTTCGTTTTATATTCAGTAATCAATTTGTCTGCTTGAAGGTCTCTTATAAATTGCTTTTCCTTGGCGGATATTAATGTGGTGAGCACTTTCAGCAGGGATTTAAAAGTGAGGTCTGTCTGATTTTTCCCGGAAAAGCTTAACACTGGGCTTTCCTCAGTTGTCTCCACGAAGTCATTGAAGTAAGGCGATTCTACATAAACCGAATGGTGAAAGTCGATAGCCTTGTTATTAAAAGAAGTATGCTTTCTCGCCGCTTCTTTTTTCTTGGCATTTAAAAAATAGAAGTAGTATTTATCTCCAATCTTTTGGTTCCAACGGATAAAAACTACCTTAAAATTATCCTCGCCGATCTTATATAAAGCTTCTTCCGAGTCTCCGATAATTTCCTGATAGGATAATGGGTCACCGTTAATTAAAATCCTGTAATTGTTCTCCCTGTTGAGAAATAAAAACCACCCGAATTCGCTTGCCAGGAAATATTTAAAATCGTTATTTAAAAGCAGGTCGGAAGTCAGTCCGTAAAAATCCTGAAAATCAACTATCGTTCCGCGCTTTCCTTCTTTGGCAATTACCGTATCACCCAGGTTGAAATTTTGCAGATCGCCTTTATTTATAATAATACTGTATTGCAATAGTCCATCGGCAAGGCTTTCAAAGGTCGTTGACCAGGTGCAACTATTGGCAAAGGTGCTGAATGCGTACCGTCCTTTTCCTTTTTTACCCTTCACAAAACCATCCTTGTTAAATGAATCCGTTTTTTGAGAGTCAAGGAAATATCCAAACGTTTCATCAATAGTCTGTATGTCAATCCCGTCACCATTATCACTAATGGAGAAAGAATAAATATGGCCAACGGCATTATCTTCAAAGTTTAGTTGGATTTCAGTTGCCCTCGCATCAAAACCATTCCAGATATATTCTGCTAAAGCTTTTTTGTAATCGGTTGGTAAACCGCTTTGCTCGATGCTTTTTGTGGTGATTTTTGCCGTATGCTTATTCATTGAAACAGATTTTATCTGCTAAGATACTTAGTATAAAAATAGCAACCTATTCAGCGTAGTAATATTATTGGATCTTTCACTGCCGCAAGCCTCCTGCCTTGTGGCCCACATGCTAAGTAGCCGCACTACAGCCAAGCTATGCTATGGTTTTCCGATATCAAAAGGTAGGCATAATTTATTACCTGTCAACGGACCACAAGCCGAGAGGCTTGTGGCAGCGAGGGAGAACAAAGTTCATTTATTCTCCTGTTTAAATAAGTCTTTTCGTATATAATTTCACCAAAATGCTTTATTTGTATGTTCTCGAAATCGTTTATATTGTCCTCATAGTTAGCCAATATATATTCGACCAGTTTTCGGGACAATTTAAAATGATATTTGTCCGAATAGTAAAACGAGTTAACAATACACAATCCAGGGTATGGGTTTTCCTCAAAAACAACGTCAATCTTTTTATATTTTAAAAATCTTAAGAAAGGCTTACCAATAGTGAAATCCTTATTATTTAGCGAAAAGATAATCGATGAGAAATTGAAAAACGTCGTATTAGGTAAGTGATCTAATTGCTTATATGGTAATTTTATTTGACCTTGATTTAAAGCCCATGTGTTTTTTACAATCCATAAATCAATAGTAATGCTTTCTATGACTAATTTGTAACCTCCAAAACTATTTTTATTGATAGTTAAATTCGGGAACAATAATTCGATGTCCAACTCATCACTAATGATAAAATCTACATCTCTCAATTTGTCAAATTTTCTTTGTATAAAATAATTTCTAATAACCCCGCTAAATAAATATACTTGAGTTTTCGAAACAAGAATATTCAACATAGACCAAACTCCAAGAGGGAGTCTTTTAGCTAAGTGCTGATAAAAGTCTTCTGATCTTTCCTTAATAAAGTCCTCTATTTCAATTAATTTTTTGGCCACTTATTTTTTGATAATGATTTAATGCAAATTGATCTGTCATTCCAGAGACGAAATCTACTATTATCCTTAATTTATAATAATCGTCTAAAGCATCTATTTTGGCATCTTCTGGTAAATTGTTCTCCAAGAAAGCCGCTTTAAATAGACTTTCTGAAATCAGGGACTGGGCTCTTTTCCGATATTTTTTGTCTTTATGGAATATGAAGTTTATATAATGATCGAGTAAGCCTGTAATAACAGAATGACCCGTGATTTCCAATGAGATAATATCTCGGTATTTGAAAATTTTATTGCTGCAAATATCTTTAAGTTTTTGGGCTAAGCCATCCTTATCATCGAAAATTAATTCGTTAGAATATTCGCCGGACTCTATTTTATCAATGTTTGTTTCGAAATTTCTAATAGTTAATAATGCTAAGTTTTGAATTATTTCTATCCTAAAATTGACCATTTTTGTAATGTCATTTTTATAGATACCACCTTCGTCATTATAAAGTTCGTTAACACGTTTACTTATACTTGGGATATCTTTATAGATATTATATAAATAATCCAAATCATAAAGGCCTTTATTAAAACCGTCCTCAATATCCATGGTAAGATAACATATAGAGTCAGCCGCTTCCATTAGATAACAAAGGGGGTGTCTTACTATTTTTTCGTTTACAATTAAACCACATTCTCTTACTATTTCTTCAAAATATTTTTTTTCGGATTGAAATACACCTCTTTTTGTAATTTCTATGCATCCATTCTCGTCAACGGTATCGCAATTTGGATATTTTATGTAGCAGCCAAGAGTAGCATATGTTAAATTTAAACCAAAAGCATCATTCAAAATTTGCAATTTGGTTAAGACCCTTAATCCTTGAGCATTTCCATCAAATTCGGTAAAATCCGCGACTTGCTTTTCATCCAACTTTAAGCAAAGTTTGTCACCCGACAGTTCTTCCTTCGAAAATTCTTGGTTAGTTTGTTTGACAGGATTTCGCCTGAAAAGATCCTTAAAATAATTCTGAATTACCGTTTCTCCGAAGTGCCCAAAAGGTGGATTGCCAATGTCATGAATTAGACAGCAATTCTTTAAGATTGTTGGAATTTCCCTAAATAACTCGTAGTCGGTTTTATTCAGCCTCTGTTTTAACAGATCACTTTCACATAACCGCACGGCGAGAGAGTATCCAACTGACATAACTTCCATAGAATGTGTTAGCCTCGAATGTATGTTATCATCAGTTGTTAGCGGAAATACCTGAGTTTTATCGTGCATCCTTCTTAGCGCCGGACTGAATATAATTCTCCCGAAATCACTTTCAAAGTCGTTCCGTGCATCCTCCTTATTTCTTCTTTTAGATTGTCTTAAACGATTGTTATTTATTAAGTTTTGCCAATTCATTTTTTGATAAGTTTAGTTTTATAAAACAGGAAATGTAAATATTTATTAATTAGGAATTATTAAAGTTAGGATGATTTATTGGTAAAAAGTACTTGGCCAGCTTCAATGCTCCATAATCGTTCAGATAATTAGTTTGGCAGTAACAATTATGTGGGGCTCTAATAGAAAACTTTTTTTGCAATTCTTCAACTTGTTCTAATACTTTTTTTAAAGCAAAATTGCTTTCATTTAACAAAACTATATTCCCCCAAATAGTTACATTAGGATCGTCCAAAATAATATTTTCTAGAAACGTAAATGGTATAGCGTCATTCTGATTTCTTATAGTAACCATCTTGCGTTGCAATTGATATTTGTCCCAATTTGTTTTGAAATCATCTATGCTATTAAAATACTTATCTTCTTCTTTAATGCCTTTCACCCAAAACATTGGATTGTTTTTTGTGATAGAAATTTCAATTCCTTTTTGTAGAATAACATCTAAATTAAATTTGAACAACACTGGGCCATATAAATTTTGCCTGGGAAAAAAACCATGTAAGTCTTTAGTATCAAAAAAAACGTCGTTCCAGACACCATGCACCTTATCATCATTATCAGATAGTTGGCTGGTCTGAAAAAGGCCTTTTTTTTCTACCGCTTCTCTTGACAAAATTCCGCCACTTTTCAAAAATGTTAAAGAGGTCGCAACGGTGTTCGCGTGATGCAAATGTGTAAAACCTCGTTCCTTCAAAAAGGCGTGAATTTCGTCGTTATTTAAACTCATTTGCTATCCATTGAATGATCGTAAATTTAGCCTAAATATATTGAACTATTTATACCATACCCTGCTTCCAGCAAGCAATTTCCCCTTTTCTCGCGTGAGTATGCAGCGCTGGGTTGTGCGGATGTGTACTCGTGCGCCGTCGACAGGTAGCTTCCGCTGCCACAGCATAGTTTATTACCTATCTGCTTCGCACGAGTACACGGCGCTTTTGGCCTGCGCTGCCTACTCGCGCGAGATTTGGGCAGTTTCGCTGATAGGCATTTATCAAATGCCGGGTATCATAAATTATCTGACCATTGCACTGGTGCTTCCGTAATAGACCTGGTTATTTATTAACAGTAATGGCGGTAAATCGGTTAAAAAATACCCTGAGCCGTTTCGATTAGCAGTCATTAAAATCGCCCCGGTTTTAGTGGCAACCTTGGTTACATATGGCCCTGATGTTGCATCTGTTGAAAACAGAAAATAAACATTACCGGCTGCATAAACTGCGTCACTAACTCCGTAATTAGTGGATGACGCCCAAATTTCACTCCCCGAGTTAATATTTATTGCATGTAATTTGCTGCCGTATTGCATAAAGACGGTATCACCATTAAAAGCCGGATAGCCGGACGGGGCAGTTTTCCATAGGTAGGAACCGTTTTGCGTGTTTAAAGCTACGGTGCCAGTACTTAAAACTGTTAAGAGGGCGTTGTTATGTACTACCGGACATGAAAATATCGGTACACTTCCAACACCGGTACTCCAATTTAAGGCGCCCGTTAAACAATCGTAGCTGCTTACGTTAGTTGTCTGCTGGGCTGCCACGAATACGCTTTTTCCATCGGTAGATGGTCTGCCTAACGCATTCCCAACAACTTTACTCCAAACAACATTGCCCGTGTTTGCATTAAGGGCATATAACGTATTTAAGTTGGTAAAATAAACCATATTATTGGCAATTACGAGATCCGAGGACATCTCTTCCGCGTCAGAAGCGAATGTCCACTTAATGCTCTTTTTTGCCACGTCGATTGCAACAACAGTTAATTCAGGAGTAACACCCGCCGCGTAGATGATGCCTTTGTTGTATAATATTGAATACATGGGAGAGCCCGGAGTCGGGATACTCCACAACTGACTTCCACTTTTTACGCTGACGGCAGTAACAGCGTTTATATCACTTGCAATTAAGGTGTCGCCGTTAATGGCGGGAATCGGAAAATACGAGTAACCGCTTGGAGTATTAGGGTCGTCAATAAAGCTATATGGAGTAACAGGGCTAGTCGATAGGGTCGCTTTGTAAAATCTCTGCATGTAGCTGTCGTAAGCAAAAAAATACCCGTCGAAAGGATCCAAATGAAATTTTTCACTTGTTCTGTTTTGCTTTGAATCTTCCGCTTCCACTCTGCCATTGTATGTCGAATCCGGGTTTAAATTATGGAATGTATAAGATAGAACTTTTAACTCATTTGCTACCGGAACGGGATTATTGCCAAGATAAACATTATATATGATCGAGTCGTTTCCGTTTGCAAGCGATTTCGTCCAGTTTAAAACAGCGTAATCAGTTCCACGATCAACTACTGTTACGGTGAACGCCGATGGGGGAACGACCACTGGAATTGTAACTATGACATATGGGGTTTCGGATTTCTTACATGAGTTGAAAGCAATGGCGGCCAGAAACATTATTATTACCCTTTTCATAATCAATTCAAATATAGGGTTTTTGACGGCTAAATTGTAGACGTCGATCCTCCTCCGCGCTAGCATGCCGCGTAAAGGGATAAAGGGTGGTGTACTGGTCCCCCGATCTCGCGCGAGTATGCAGCGCTGGGTTGTGCGGATGTGTACTCGTGCGCCGGCGACAGGTAGCCCGCTGGACAGCATAGTTTATTACTTGTCCGCGGCGCACGGGTACACAGCGCTTTTGGCCTGCGATGCATACGCGCGCGCGATTGTGGGCATAATCACCCGTCAGGAAATACGAAACCAAGTCAGGCTGATATTGAGCTTACAAATACGATGGTCAAAGGCGGCAACATTTTGGGGATAAATGTCGTGGAGCATATAATTTTGACCAGACAGGATTGTACTTCTATGGCGCGCGAAGGTTTTATACCTTAATAAATTTAAGTGTAATTAGCAACTATACTCAGAATACCATTTGGTACTTTAGTATGAAAAGCCATTTTTTTTTACGGAAGAGCGTAAAAAAAGAAAGAAACCATATAAACCTCCACCAATCACAACAAAATTTTGCGCTATGGTAGAGTAAATATTTATATGATTTAAATCCATCGATTAAAAATAACGAAATATTTTTTGAATTTCAAAATCTAAAGTTATTTTTCTCAATACAACTGCCTTTACTACAAACAGTTTAGTCTTGTGTCATTAATCGTTTTTACGCACATGCTCGCGAGAAATATGGGTGGAATGAGGATTGCATGTTAATAAACGTCGGTAGCATAAGCGGCGCCCGTTTCATCCACATATAAAAATTTACTGGGAAACCCATGGTACGGGAATTCATTTACCAGTTTTCCGTTCAGATCCAAAAACACCATCTTAGCTGCCAGCGTGGCCTGGTTAACCACCTTACCCGCTGAAACCGGAAAAATAACATACTTGTCGGTTATCACCGGCGCACGGTAAGGCGAAAACATCCAGGTGAATTTGTACGACCATTTTAATTGCATGGACGGGAAACTATAAGCATAAAGCACGCCATTGTAATCCGTATTCGTGTCGATATAGTCCATCACATAAAATACCCCGTCCTGGTAGTGGCAGGCATAATGAGCCAGCGCGCCGGCCTCCAGCGGCACAGTAACCGTACTTAACACTTTGCCGGTAACTTTATTAACCGTAAGCACCGAATAATAACTTCCTGAGGCATCTTCGCGGGCGATATAGATATTAGCAGCATCGAACCACGAATCCGTATAGGCCGAACCCGCTGCCACCGTTGTGGTTGTTTGCCAAAGCATGGCGCCATTCGTTCCGCTGTAGCTCCATATCGTTGCGCCCTGGAGGCTGAAAATATTGTTGTCGCTTGTTTTTAGCGCACCTGAAAGATACGGGTTCCAGTCGCTTTGCCAAACCTGTAAACCGGTTTTTGGATCGTAACAGCAGATCTTATAATTGTTGAGGGTTTCCTGTTGCAACACAACGATCCTGTTATTAACAGCGAGCGGAACGGCAAAATAATTGTCGGTGATGGTGCCGCCGCTGTCTATCTTCACCGACCACTCCTTTTTGCCGGTTATTTTATTGAAAACATTCATTTGGGCCGCACCGATGTACACCCCCGTAGAAGAGTTGATAACGGCCAGCGAATCGCCCACGAATGCCGGCACCTCGTACACGTATTGACTGATGCTCGGGTCGTTGGTATCTACCTGGAACAGCCCGGCCCCTGTTAGCGCATTGTAACCTTTAGTGCCGCCAGCGCTTCCATTGTAAATACCGCCCGCATTATAAATAAGCGGCCCGGTAGGCGCAAAGCTTGCGTAAGAATTGGGAACACCCCATAGCATGGCTCCCGTTTTTACATCAAATTTTTTAATGGAGTCGCTTACTGCCTCATAAATATTTCCGGTAATCAGGGTTTTTTGGGCGGTTGTGTCTGTAGTGGAACGAGTGATATCAGCATGTTTGGTACAACCGTACAGGATTGTAAAAATGATGCCTGCGAGCGCATGGCAGATGATAACGATTTTGTTCCGTGCAGCCATAAAAAATCAATTGTAAAGATATAAAAAAATGCTGCGATTGTTATTTTTTTCGTCTTCGCACGGTCTCCGGCACGGGCCTGCGCTGGAATAAGTATAATCCCCGGCACGGTAAACCAAGCCCAAGTCTCGTGCGAGATTGGGGGCACCCCGATAGATCGACTCGGCAGCGAATGCTGCTCAAATACGGGCTAAGAAATTATTGTTCACTAAAATCATGCTATCAATTGCATTGTTATATATTTGATTTCACAAAAACACTAAACCATGAGCATCTGGGACGATATTGCAGACATTGCCGGAGACATATTTAACTACGCAGAGCAAGGCGTATCCAAAATTGCCGAAACCATTATCGACGCCGGGCACGCCATATCAAAAGAGGCTGAAAGCCAATGGCGGCATACGTCTGACATAGCCAACCAGGTAGCGGATATTGCCAATGAACTGGGGATAACCATATCCCAGGGATTAGCAGATGGAATAAACGACGCGATACAGTTCAACGCCAGCATTTTGCAAAAAGAATATGGCCCGTTCCCGGATAAAGGCTCGTCCGACGCATGTACGCTTACCACGGGCAAAGCGATAGCCGCTGTGTTTGTAAAGATTGCAGCCGAGGGCGAAGAGTATGATGTTTTCGGTTTGCTTTCAAAGGCTTGCGAAGATAATAATAAGGCGATGATAAAAGCGGGTGTAAGCATTGTTGTTGACCGTATAGGCGATACGATATACAACATACCGATGGTAGCTGAAGTGCTGAAGAATAAGAACGCAATGAAGGACTACCTGGCGTTCGTGATCTATAAGGCAGCTACTGAAAATCCGCAGCTGATGGCCGGAAGGGCAGGGCAAGCGGTGACAGGGCTGGTGATGATAAGGATGAGCGCTTTGCTGTGCGAGGGGAAGGTGGACGCGGATGCCCCGGAATGGCCGAACCTGATAGGCCGGAAACCTGACCGTGCCGACCCCAATGCGCCGGCGGTATGGCCTGAGGGCTCGAGAGTTTCCATTGACGGTGCCATTTACCTGGTGCTCGACGGGAATGTTCGTCATATTCCGGACCCTAATACCTACAATAATCTTTTTGAAAACGGGAACAATATAATAACCTCTGCTCCAAACCTGCAGGTCATAGGCGAACAGCTAACGCCCGGGGCATATCTTGCGGCGGGAGACACGAGGGTTTACCTGGTTACTGATGGGGTGAAAAGATGGATCGCTTCGCCGCAGGTATTCCAAAAATACCATTTTAATGCCAAGGTGGTGAAAACGATTAACGTCCGGGACCTAAAGGACATTCCGGTTGGAAATACGATATACCAGTATGTAAAACGGGATGGCGCTGTTATTAAATTGAACGACGCCCTTTACCTGTTGCTCGACAAATCGGCGCACCACATACCCGATCCGGCAACTTTCGACCGGCTTTTTGCGAACTGGAATAAAATACATGAAGTAGCCGTGATTTCGGTGCCGATGGGTAAGCCCCTAACAAACGACGCTTACCTTGCCACTGCGGAAGGTAAAGTGTACCTGGTAAATCGCGGCGAAAAGCGGTGGATCGTTTCGCCGATGGCATTCAATAATTATAATTTCAACTGGGGCAGGATCAAGTCCGTTCCTGCATCTGAACTTAAAAACATACCTGACGGAAACGCCATAAACTGATAATAAAAGCGACAGTATCCCCCATTCTCGCGCGGGTATGCAGCGTTGGGTTGTGCGGATGCGTACTCGTGCGCCGTCGACAGGTAGCCCGCCTCCACAGCTTATGTTTATGCGGGGCAGTTGGATGAACGCAATGTCGCCACCAATTTAGACCAGATCGAGCAGCTGTCGTCAAATAGTTTATCTGTTCACGCAGTGGTAACCTCAACCCCAACATCTTCAAATATTTATAAGGTAGTTGTGGACGAAACATACGTAAGATAACGGGATTACTTATGATAAAGTTTTTCTCCCCGTCAAAACGCCGACACATGCCGAAAACCCCCTGCTCCCACCGGAGCTACCGGGTTGTTTCGAGTTGCGGACGACCCGCGCTTATGGTGTACAGGTATTTTACCTGGCTCCATTCGGCCTGGTCGGCCGCCGCACCAATATCGTGCCGTATCATGCTTGTTATATAGTCGGGGGTATCAATCTTTTCTTCCTTAGTGTACACATAAGGAAAACCCGGAATGGGGATCCAGTGATATTGTTTCATCACGCGGTCAATCTCAATTCCTAATACTTCATCCTGGTTTTTCGAGTCGATAATAACGAGTAGGTTCATGTTGATTAGTTTAAGTTAGTACAATATTAAATAATAATTTCCGGCAAAAAAATAGCGTGATTTAAAAAAATTTCGTCACAGGGTCTCCGGCATGGGCCCCGCGCTGCGACATGAAAAGGAATTTTTAATATCAAATATTCAACTATGAAGTAAACTTCGGAGTTCGATACCTGCCTGCCGGCAGGCAGGTTCAAGATTCATTATTCGATATTTTTTAACGTTCACTCCTACAACTTTTCCCATCACTATTTCACATACCGCAGTACAACCGCCCCCGACTTAAAAACAGTCGACTCAATCAATTTTAATTGTAATTTCTCCTGCAGGCTGATGCCTTCAAACAAGCGTCTCCCCTCACCTACAACTATCGGGAGAACCACCAACCGGTATTCATCGATCAGGCCAAGCGCTGCCAGTTGTGCAGCAAGGTCTACACCGCCGGTCATAATATTTTTTCCTGGTTGTTGTTTCAATTTAAGTACTTCGTCACGGAGGTTCGTACGCACAATTGTCGTTTTTTCTTCTTCAGCGCCGTTTAACGATCGCGAGAAAATAACAATTTTCTCAACGGCGTCAAATGCCTGTGCAAATTCGTCAGCAGGGTCTTCTTTAGCTACATCGGGCCAATAAGGAACCATTAATTCATAAGTTTTGCGCCCGTACAGGAATGTATCGGTATCCTGCAGCATCTGTATAAAATAGTCCATGGTTTCTTCTTCGGGATAGAACTTAGTGTGGTCCACACAGCCATCCAGGCTGATGTTGATCGCGAAGATTAATTTTCTCATTTTATTGATTTTAGTTTAAGCCTATTGCCCAACCTTAGCCGGGTGGTAATCTTTCCAAAGCCACTCCAGCGCCTCGGGCAATGTTTGCTGCCTTACTTTATAATCAACATGCTTGGCGTTGCGGGCAAAAACAAACTGGTAGGGATAGCCTTTAGCGGCGAGTACTTTCGCCATATTTTCATTGGCCAGCACCCAATCGTGCATATCGTCGCGCATGCTATTTGGATTATAGAGGTCCTGGTCGCCCACCTCCATCCAGATCCTTAATGGTTTTACCCGGCTTTTCGGGATGATGTTTGCATGAAATCCCCAGGCGCCCTGCGGTGTTTCGGGGTTCCAGGGCCATTGCTGGTTAATATACGTACCGGAATAAGTGAGCACCAGGTGATACCATTCCGGGTGGTACCAGGCCATGATGAGGGCGCACGATCCACCCGAGCTGCCGCCCATGGTAGCGCGACCGGCAGGGTCATGGGTTAGTTTTACCTGGCATTGGCTTTCTACCAGCGGCAGTACTTCAGTTTCAACAAATTCAGCATACAAGCCACTCATCGTGTCGTATTCCAGGCCACGTTCGCTGCCCTGGGCGTCTCCGCTGCCGTTGCCTATAGAAATGGCGATCATCGGCGGTACCTTACCTTCGGCGATCAGGTTATCCAATACCGTAAACAGCAAATTATCCGGCCCATCGGCGCCAATGATAAACGGCGCTGCAGTACCTGCAACATACTGTTTTGGAACATACACCGTCAACTTACGGGTGTAGGGCGCCGGATGGCTTGTGGCGACGATCAACTTAGCAGGATTAGCCGGATCAGCCGTACCAAATGTATTGGGCTCCCTGGAAATACCGGGATAAATTTTGCTATCCTTCGAGTCCATGGTAAAGTGGTAGATGGTCCCTTGCGGCACGTTAGCTTTTACCATCGATTCCGGTGCAGGATCATGCGTCGGGCCGATAATAAAATTCCCATAAGAGTTTGGCGAAGGATTAGCTCCGTCGGGCAATTCAGTGGCCGACACGTAGCCGGGCGTATGCGCGTCGCGGATTGGTGGCTGGGCCATGGCACGGCTTGCACTGATGTTAAACAGCGCGCCGAAAGCCAGGGCGCAGGTAATTACTTTGATCGGCCTCATTTTATGTAGATTTAACACAGGTGATAATTATACCTGCGTTTTAAATTTAGGGTTTATAATTGCGGCCACAAAATTTGAAATTAATTTTATGTTGGACGGAGGCTCCGGGGACGTACAGGCTTGAGACTCTGCTTGCAGCCGCAAAAAAAAGCATCCGCTAAAAACGGATGCTCCGGTCACTCATCAAACAAACATTTACTCTAATTAAATTATATTTTCATGAGTATCTATTATATTGTGGATAGCGTTCGTTGCGCTATCATCACTCAACATAGCTTCTACATCAAAATTGCTTCATTTATTGGCCTGTTTCAATAATCCATTTGGATAGTTTTTTCTTCGATAATTTCTGATGAAATTGAACCAAAATACCAAGCCGCTTACTTAATAAAAATTCTATATTAAATTTTGCTATATTAAGCGGTGAAACAGGCCTTTACAATTAAAATGACGCGGTACAAATTCCTGGCGTATGCATTGCTGCTTATTCCCTTTGCTTTTAATGTAAAAGCCCAGGTAAAGCCTGTTTTGCCAATAAAAAAAGTGCCTGTGAACACCATTAATTACGAACAGGGCCTTTTAAATAACGAAACCGCTGCGATCATTACCGATACATTAGGGTTTACTTGGATAAGCACAGCCAGCGGGCTGCAGCGTTATAACGGTTACACGGCCGAAAGTGTTGACCCTATTATTGGCAGTGATACTGTAAAAATAAGGTCAAGAGTCTATTTCTTAAGGCTAAAAAGCGGTGATTTATGGATAGGCTGCAAAAAAGGCATACTGGCGTACGATCCATTCACCAATAGTTTCAGCACGGTAATCCCGCTTATTAGCCGGGCCGATGAGGTTTACCCAATTATTCCATTGATCCAAACAGGCGAAGGTATTTGGTGCTTACAAAAGGGCGAAGGAATAGTAATATACAGTTTAAACGGTAGACTTAAAAAGCATGTCCCATCGGTTGCCCGGTATATTTTAGACAATGTTTTGCATTCCGAGGTGCTTGAATCGGCCATGTTGATCGCTAATAATCGCGACCATATTTTTATGCGTTTAACCAGCAACAGTATACTCAACCTCAACACCACCAACTATCAATTTAGCGAACTTTTGCAGCCGGGTACTGATATTAACGCCGTTGGGTGCAATGATCATTTTTTTTACACCGGCAGCGGCGATCAGGTTAATAAATACCAGATAAGCAACAATAAGCTAGCCGGCAATTTACTGCTGAAAAAGCATTGCCAATAACGCGATAAGGGGCTGCAGTGTTTACCCCATTGGCAATAAACGCGTTATAATAAGCACAGACGACAGGGTGGTTGAAGTTGATGCTGACCTGCACGACCCTAAATTATTAACAACTTTTGACGGTAAGCCGTTACTTGTAGCATCGGTAAATGTACAGCACATTTATAATGATGCATTTGAGCGGGTTTGGCTGCTGACTAATGACGACATAAAAAGAATCCAAGACAAAGAAATTCCTTTTGCTTACTTAAAATATCCCGATGCGCACAACAACTTTGTACGTTGTGTATATTTTGACGAGCAAACGCACCGCCTGCTTGCCGGGTGCATCAACGGTGGCCTGCAATTATATGATAGTGCTACAAATCCGCTATGGCCCGATCTTTTACAAACAGCCGAGGTTAATGATGTGCTGGCAATTGATAAGTTAAGTACGAATAATTATCTGGTGATCACCTGGAACAGGGGTTGGTTTTTATTGGACCTGCAAAAAAAGAAATTGTCTGTGTTGGATTTTTCCGCAGGCGAAAAATACAAAAAGCTGGTATTTATCAATTCTTTTTCAAACAATATTCAACGGATCAATGATAGCACCTTACTTGTAGCGTCGGCTGCCAACGCATTCCGCTGTGTTTTTAGCGGCATCAAACTAAAATCAGTTACGCCATTAATGCCTTTTACTACAACAATTAATGACAAGATCAACACCGTGCATATGGCCAGCGACAGTTCGCTGTGGATCGGCCGGTCCGGCGGACAGGTTTACCGGAAGGATAAAAAGGGAAAGACAACGTTAGTGAATTTACCCGAAAAATATGGGACACGGTGTTTTGCGGAGGACAGCACGCATCACCTATGGATTGGGACAAGCAGCGGCTTGTACGTCTGTAATTTAGATGGTAAATTATTGAAAAGCTTTTATAAAAAGTCGGGCCTGCTTAACGACTGTATTTACAGCATGTTACCGATGACGTCAACATTGGCGTCGTCTGTTATAGTAGGCAGTAACATGGGCTTGTCAACCATTTCGCTCAACGGAGATATTGCGAATTATACGAAAGAATTGGGTTTACAGGGCAATGAATTTAACACCGCCGCGGCCTTAACCACGCGGGCCGGAAAATTTTATTTTGGCGGTGTTGACGGTATAACGGCATTTTATCCATCGGCCTTAAGTGCCAGGCAAACCAGGCCAATTTTGAATATGACTAAATTAATTGTCAACGACTCAGCTTACAACTACTCTGGTACGCGGAGGCGCGATACCATCCGTTTAAGCTATAATCAAAATCACCTGCAATTTGATTTTGCCGCCATGGGCCCGCTTAATGCCGATAAATACTTTTACAGGTATCGTTTAATCGGTTTCGAAAAATACTGGCAAAATACCCACCAGCCGGTAGGCGTACGTTATATTTTACAACCCGGTAATTACACGCTTCAAATCAGTTGCAGTAACGAATTGTCGGGCACAGAGGTTAGAAGAAACTACGTGATCATTATTAGCCCGCCATTCTGGCTTACGTGGTGGTTTTTTGCATTGGTAGGTTTATGCGGAATCGGTACCGTAGTATTGATCGTTACTTTTTATAATAAAAGAAGGTACCAAAAGGCGTTGCAGGAACTGATCGTAAATCAGCGCCTGCAGGATCAGCGCGAACGGATCAGCCGCGACCTGCACGATAATCTGGGTGCCCAAGCCAACGCGATATTTTATGGCACAGAGTTGCTAAAACAAACAAACACCGATGAACAAAAACTGGTCGGCAACCTGCATGATACTGCGGGAGATATGCTGACTGTTCTTCGTGAAACGCTATGGGCATTAAAAATAAACGAGATCGAGGCAGCCAACCTGTGGCTTAGGGTATTAAATTTTGCAAGGAAAATAGGCAATTACTATCCCACGGTAAAAATCAACATCACAGGCAATCCGGCCGAAGGCTTATCTGTAAACGCATCAATGGCGCTTAATATGGTGTTGATCATCCAGGAGGCGATAAATAACGCGGTAAGGCATTCGGAGGCTACGGTGGTCTCTGTCTCCAGCTATTCTACCGATACTTCGTGGCTGATAGAAATAACCGACGACGGTAAAGGTTTCGACATTACCGGCATTGCCCATAAAACGGAAAGTTATGGACTCGAAAACATGGCTGAAAGAGCCAAAGAGTCAAATATCCCATTTACTATAAATTCGGTACCGGGGCATGGTACTAAAGTATCTTTAGAGATCGTACTCGCAAAAACTCAAATTACAATTTAAACCAAACACAATATGATCCGGGTGGCAATAGTTGACGACAAGAAAAATAACCGCATTATTCTGGCAGATAAATTACGGCGCAATAATTTATTTGAAGTAAAGATAGAAGCGGTAAATGGCGAAGAATTTCTTGAAAAATTAGCCGGCACAAATTTTGACGAAAGGCCCGAAATTGTTTTGATGGATCTTGAAATGCCCGTAATGGACGGCATTACTACAATTGCCATTGCTTCGTCCCTTTATCCTGGTATCAAATATGTTGTACTGACCATTTTCGACGATGACGACAAAATATTTAACGCGATAAAAGCGGGTGCCTGTGGCTATTTGCTAAAAGAAGAAAGCGGAGAAATTATTGCCGATATGCTGATAAAATTATGGCAGAACGGCGCCGGCCCGATCTCGCCAAGTATAGCCAATAAAATTTTACAATTACTGCAACAGCAATCCATCGCAAAACCATCGGCCCGTGAACAAGCAAACGATAATATGTTTCACCTCAGCGATCGCGAAAAAGAGATATTGCGGTTTTTATGCCAGGGTTTGGAATATAAAGAAATAGCCGAGAAATTATGCATCAGCCCTAATACCGTAAAAAAACATGTAATAAATATTTACGATAAGCTGCATGTTAACAACAAAGCACACGCACTGCACATTGCCTACACTAAAAATTTATTGACCTAAGCCTGGATAAAAAATATCAATTTATTTGTCATCATCTCCCCCTTTTTATGTCATGCGCGCCACCTTTGGCATTCTTTAATTAGTCCTACGTTTGGGTAAAGCAAGCATTCAATATAACACATATTAAAACAGAAGACCATGACACAAATTAACGCTTATATTGGCTTCAACGGCGATTGCCGCAAAGCGATGGAATTTTACAAAGCCTGTATCGGTGGCGAATTAACACTCCAGACGATCGCTGAATCGCCTATTGCCAATGATTGTGCCCCGGCAATGCGCGATGGGATTTTGCATTCATCATTAACAAAAGGCCCACTACTACTAATGGCTACCGATATGGTTGGCCCGGACGGGTTTATAAAGGGTAACAACGTTTCGCTTTCTTTAAATTGCAGCAGCGAGGCCGAGATCAACGACTTTTATGCAAAACTATCCGTTGGCGGCAAGATCCTCGACCCGTTAAAGGTTTCGTTTTGGGGCGCTTTGTTCGGCTGTTTTACGGATAAATTTGGCATAATGTGGATGTTGCATTACGATAAGAATCAACAGATTTAACTTACATAAATCAACAGATCATGACACCTAAAACAATAAACATAACTTACCGGATATTAACCGCACTGTATGTATTAGCCATGCTGGGCGATGCGTTTGGCGGTATTACCCATCAAAAGGAGGGCGTTTTAAACATGCAGCACCTGCAGTATCCCATTTATATGATGACTATTATGGGCGTGGCAAAATTATTGGGCGCCCTTGCTATACTGCAAACAAAGTTTATTGCTATAAAGGAATGGGCATTTTCGGGCTTCACCATTTCATTTATCGGTGCGCTATGGTCGAGGATCTATATGGGTGATGGTATCGGCCTTGTCCTCCCTCCTGTTATTATGCTGCTGATAACGGTTGTTTATTATTTTTTGTGGAAGAAATTTTTGCAGTTAAAAGCAGCCAACTGATTATCTTTAACAGCCTTCATCGATACAATTTAACCGCATGAGAAAAATAATCACATCGAACATGGTCACGCTGGACGGCTACCTCGCCGGTCCCGGGGGCGATTTAAGCTGGCACTTAGTAAACGATGAGTTTTTTAAATATGCAGAAGAGATGCTGGATTCGGTAGATATTATGCTATTTGGACGGGTTACTTATGAATTGATGGCATCGTACTGGCCGACAGCGGACGTGAAAGCCAACGATCCGGTAATTGCAGGTAAGATGAACGGCTTGCAGAAAATCGTCTTTTCAAAAACACTTAAAGAAGCCGATTGGGAAAACACAATTTTGATGAACGATGTTACCGAAAAAAACATTCAGGAACTGAAGGAACAGCCCGGAAAAGATATAGTGATTTTAGGGAGCGGCA
>Ga0206964_10142_pt2 | contig 20295 bp, 21 predicted proteins | sample Alteio_BWOrgHeat_25_FD_152980 | JGI IMG/M metagenome (GOLD analysis project Ga0206964, IMG submission 152980) | Enriched cells from forest soil in Barre Woods Harvard Forest LTER site, Petersham, Massachusetts, United States -... | ecosystem: Environmental > Terrestrial > Soil > Temperate forest >...
CTCCTTCCGGGATTTGAGGATCGTCTGCGAGGACGTTTTTCTGCCGGCATGATCGCCGAAATACCCGAGCCGGACGTCGAATCACGTATTGCGATCATTAAAGCTAAATTAGAGCAGCATGGATTCTCTATCCCCGACGATATCGTCCAATACATTGCTGAAAATGTCCGCGGAAATATCCGCGAGCTCGAAGGTGTCCTTAATATGATCGTCTGTAAGTCCCAACTGAAAGGGAAGACCATATCCCATGCCGATGTCCGCGCACTTATCAAGCACAATGTGAAGCCAAATCGCGGCGTTTCTATCGATGAAGTAGTCCGTAGAATAGCGCAGTACTATGAGATCGCAGAAAAAAGTATTTATGAAAAAACCCGCAAGAAAGAAGTGGTAAAACCACGACAAGTTATCATGTACATCCTTCGAGAAGAGTTTAATGTGTCATACCCGTCAATAGGGGAGAAGCTTGGCGGACGCGACCACACGACCGTTATTCACTCATGTGAAAAGATCAAGAAAGAGATCAAATCAAGTTCTTCGCTCGAGCAGGAACTCGACCATATTCGCGCACTTATACACGCATAACCCTGTTGATTAGCTGTGGAAACACATCGAATAAACTACGAATAGTGTGGACAAAAATATCTAAAAACAACTTATGAACAACTCACACCAAAACTGTCAGGCACTTTTCAACAGCAGCAAAGGAGGGAATAATGGCGTAGATCATGGATGAAAAAGAGTTATACACGATATACACAGGACTAATAGTAGTAATAGTATTTATATAAATAAGTATATGAAGATCAGTACAACTATCGAAAAACTTTTGAATGCCGTTGTACTCTCGGAACGTATCGCAGGTAAAAAAGAATCCCTCCCCGTACTTTCATGTATTTTATTCGAAGCAGGAAAGGATCTTTTGGTCCGCGCTACAAATCTTGAAGCGGCTATCGAAGTGCATGTCAGTGCAGAGGTCACAGAAAAAGGATCTGTGGCTGTACCGGCCGCTATTTTGTCTCAGACTCTTCGCTCTATCTCGGGCGATAAGATCACGCTCCGCTCCGAAGAATCGAATCTCGTGATCGAAGCACACGGAACACGGACGCTCATCAAAGCGATCCCACACGATGAATTTCCTATTTTGAATGCCGGAGCGGACAAGAAAGGGATAATGGTCGTCAAAGAGCGATTCGTCCGCGCATTGCAAGCGGTTTCATATGCGACGTCGCCTTCGATGATCCGTCCTGAGCTTGGAAGCGTCTTTATGTCTATCGAAGGCGGTACTATTACGTGTGCAGCGACCGATTCATTCAGACTTGCTGAGAAAAAGATCACGAGCGCCGCCGGTAAAGACGATGTTGAACTTCTGATACCGCTCAAGCATGCCTCAGAGCTCGTTCATGTACTCGAAAAGCTGAATATCGAAGAAATTGAGCTCAGGGCGGATGATTCTCAGATGGTGGTGTCGACGGAGGCACTGCAGTACATTTCTCGCGTGGTGGAGGGTAATTTTCCGAATTACAAGGACATTATTCCAAAGACATTCACGACCGAGGCCATATTACTCAAAAATGATTTCATAGAAATGCTTCGCAAGGCACGAGTGTTCTCCGGCAATGACCAACATGTAGGGTTACATTTGTACCCAAAAAGAAAAATATTCAGTGCGACGGCACAGAGCGCAGATGTAGGGGAGATGTCTGATTCGATCGATGCAGCACTTTCAGGCGAGGATGTTGATATTAATTTCCATATCGGTTATTTGGCAGATTGTCTTGGATCCGTAGGAGCCGATTCAATAACACTCAATTTTGCCGGCGTTGGACGACCACTTGTTATAAAGGGGGTTTCAGACTCGAGTTTTACCTACTTGGTGATGCCGCTCAACCGGTGATCTGTCGATTCAGACGGCAAAGGTATCTTTCATTACTGCACAGTGAATGAGACTGTTTGTTCTTCCGGTCCGTTACTTGTATCGGCGACAGCACGCAGTTGGAGTGCTCCGCGCACAGGAGGAGTAAAGTGAATTGCAAACGGCGGCTGATTTACTGTTCCCACAATTCCTCCGTAGAGATAGTAGGTGACGCTGTTGATATGCACATCCGGTTTGACCGAAATATTGGTCGTCACATTACTACCCCAGAGTACCGGTGCGCCATCCATGGGCGAGGTAATAGTAAAGTCGGAACTACTTACAGGACCCAAAACAGGTACAGGAGACGACGAGGCGATCTGACCACCTGCCCATAATTGCACAGGATATTCCCAATACGCGAATTGTGGATCGCTCGCGGGATTGAGTGGTTTGGCGCCTCGTGGATTGCTTTTGTCTACCCAATAGAGGATATCGTGGATACCTTGTGCAGGGTCGGTATTCCAATTTCCCTGCAAGACCGGCGGCAAGGTTGCAGACGTCTCCGGTGCGGGTGGCACGAAGGAATCGGCCGGATATTTTTGCATCGCGTACGACATAAAATCATGCCACATCGGTGCAATGATGAATGCCGCTATTTTTTTCTCCATCGCAGAATTGTCGTTGTTGCCCGCCCACGCACCGACGGTGATACCTGGTGTGTATCCGAGGACCCATACGTCGCGATAATCGTTGGTCGTACCGGTCTTGTCGGCCACATCATAGCCTGCGAATTGCAGTGGGGAATCGGCGCCAAATTCGGGTGTACGCGCGACATTGTCGGAAAGAACATCATTGATCTCACGTGCGATCTGCGGATCGAGTACGCGGGTGCTCTGGTCTTCGTATTGCTCAAGAACATTTCCCGAGCTATCCATAACTTTAAGAATACCGGTCGGTGGATTTTTAACTCCGTCATTGGCAAATACACTGTATGCACCAGTCATCTCAAGGAGATTGACTTCGCCGCCTCCGAGCACAAGGGTGAGACCGTACTGGCCGGGATCGCCGAGCGTTGTGATACCCATGCTTTGGGCCGTCACTATCGAATCGGGAACGCCGGCAAGATAGAGCGTTTTGATCGCCGGAATGTTCTCGGACTGTGCGAGGGCATTACGCAGAGTCATTGGACCTTTGAAAGTGCCATCGAAATTGCTGGGAGAGTAGCAGGGCGGCGTATCGCTCGCCACATCGGTCGGATCGCAATGTGTCGAGAATTGTGTCTGGACATCGAATACGACGGTGTCTGGTGTGTAGCCTTTCTCGAATGCCGTCGCGTACACGAAGGGTTTGAATGATGAGCCCGGCTGACGGTTCGCAAGTGTGACATTCACTTTTCCGTCAATTGAATCATCGAAATATCCCTTCGAACCGACCATTGCAAGGATCTGACCGGTCTTAGGATCGATGGCGACCATGCCTTCGTTGGAGGCGTTGAAACTCTTGAGCATGCCCGGCGAGAATTTCGCGACCGTGTCTTCCATTTTTTGCTGGAGATCATAATCGAGCGAGGTGATGATATGGAGACCACTATTACTCACCGCATCGGCGCCGTACTTACTCTCAAGATATTCCTGGATATAGAAAACGAAGTGCGGGGCTTTGATACCTGCTTCCTGTTCATCTCTGAAAGTCACTTTTTCGGCGAGCGCACTTTTGTATTCAGTATCCGTTATGTATCCCTGATCTTTCATTTTTGCCAAGACAGATCGTGCGCGAGAATCGAGATCGGCTCGATGATTGCCGTACGGAGAGTAGTATGTGGGCGCCTGAGGAAGTGCGGCGAGATACGCGCCCTGCGCGATCGATACATCTTTTGCAGCGACACCAAAATAGTATTGGCTCGCTTCCTCTACTCCGTAGATCGTGCCGCCGTAGGATGTTTCATTGAGATACGTCTCGAGGATCTTGTCCTTGGGATAAATGCGCGTGAGGCGTAGTGAAAGAATGATCTCTTCGAGTTTACGGGCGATCGTTTTATCTTGGCTGAGGAGTGCGTTCTTTACGACCTGCTGTGTGATGGTCGATCCACCTTGTGCATAACCGTGAGCCACGACGTCGACCCATAGGGCGCGGATAAAGGAGAGCGGACGAAAACCGGCGTTCGTATAAAAGGTCTGGTCTTCCACCGAAATGGTCGCGTGTTGGATGTAGGGAGATATCTGATCGAGCGGCACGGCAGTGCGGCGCATCGCGCCATGCACATCGTAGAGTACGATATTGCCGGTGCGATCGTAGATCTTCGTCGATTGCGCTACTTGACGATTCTCGAAATTATCTATCGACGGGAGGGGAATGAGAGTCGCCCACACCACAGCCGACCCGAGCATAAAGAATAAGAGCGCAGCGATCCCGAGCAGGACCATCTCTATCCATTGACCGATGCGCGAGGAGCGCGATTTTTCGCGCTTCATCCAAGATACGACCATAGCTATCAATTCGAATTGTAGCTGTTTTCGGCAGCTTTTGCTAATTGCGACAGTATGCAAAATGCGTAACGCCGATCGCTATGGCATCGTACTCGTCGTCATGCTGTATCGGTCTATCTATCTTCATGAGCGCATGGAGCATTGTCGCGATCTGTTTTTTATCCGCGCCGCCCCAGCCTGCAGCAGCATTCTTGACCTGCCCCGGCGTGTATTCAAAGAGGGGAAGCTTGTGCTGTTGCGCTGCGCTGATGAGTGCGCCACGAACCTCCGCTACGCGCATCGCTGTCTTCTGATTGTTGGAAAAGAATAATTTTTCCATCGCCATGGCATCCGGCTTATATTCTTCGATAAGCCGCGCGCACTCCCTGACGACCTCGCCGAGCCGCTCTTCGAACCCTTTTTCTTTTGCAGTCTCGATACATGTCGAATAGACAAGTACGTCGGGGCCGCCGGTTTTCTCGATCAGGGCCATACCACAGCGGCCGTATCCCGGATCTATCGCAAGTACACGCATCACCGTAAGTATGTCATAAGAAAAAAGCCCGGGTGTGCGCCGGGCTTCTCATTAATCGGTCTCTGGCATGCAGAGCTTCTCACGGAGTAAGGGTTCATTGAAACCCTCGATCTTTTTGCCGTCGATAAAAATTCCGGGCACACCCCACATATGCAGACCCCTGTAGATCTGAGCGATAAGTTCAGGATCACTCATCTCGCCTTCGGGCGCGTCGTGTTTCGGGTGTTCGATGTCGACATAGCGTGGCACGACGCCATGAGCTGCGAAAAATGCTCTGGCCTCAGCACATCTAGGACACCAGTCAGTCATGAACATCAGAACGGGTTTGTTGCACATCGCGAATGATGGCGATGCAAAACCAAGCGACATCGCAAAGGCGACGCCTAAAAGCATGATCTTTTTCACTGATACCTCCTGTGGGCTTTGTGCACAGTACAAAATTACTCGGCGTTTGTATATACCTCCTGTACATCGTCGTACTCGTCGATCTTTTGCATGACTTCCATGAGCTTCGCATCGTCTTCTTCCGAGAGGAGAACGGTGGTCTTTGGGGTGAAGCCCTCCCCGGTCTTCTCGAATGCCCAGAGTGCGCTGCCTTGTGCGGCGAGCGAGAGACCCATTTCAGAGAGCAGGTGTTTTATTTCTTGTGCGGTGCGATTACGGCTATCGGTGAGGACATCGATGATGATCGCCGCGCCGCCCGGGCCGTAGGTCTCGTAGGTGATCGCATCGAGCGCTGAAGCCTCGGCTGATATGCCTTTTGCGACAGCGCGCTCAATGTTGTCTTTCGGCATATTCGTCTTTTTTGCGGTTTCGATGATGGACCGTAGATTGGGCGCATTGACATCGCCATTGGCTTTTTTACTTTCGACTGCGATGCGCTTACCGAGCTTGCCCCACACCACTCCCTTCGCGGCGTCATTGGCACCTTTCTGCCTTTTTATTTGAGCCCATTTGTTGTGTCCTGCCATGGAGGTATTCTAATCAATATTAGGAAAGAAAAAAGCCCGGCAGTATTGCTGCCGGGCGATACTCAGGCCGCGACCTTAGGAAGGTCGGTACCGAATTTCCTGCAAATCTTGTCGGCCAAATCGAACCGAGGATTCTTCCTATCCGAATCGAATGAGCGCATTACACGATCTCTGCACGTGCGTATCAAGCTACTCTTGATCTTGAATCGCTCGGATATAGCCCCGAAATCCATGCCGACCAATTTTAGGCACAGAAAGACGGCGACATCGCGCTCGGGTCTTGGCACTGCAGCCGAACCGGGTACTCGTGCTCCTGAGAGCGATTCGACGGTGACCTTTGCCTCTTTGGCCACTTCGCCTACGACGTTCTCGTATATTGGCGCGATTACCGGCTCAACAGTAGGTTTGTGGTTCGCAGGCGGCGGGTTCAGAGCCACGTAGATGTTTACGTATGCTTCGAAGAGTTCGTTCTCTCCGACATCCACACATTTGTTCGCGTTTCTGATCTCGCTTTTACCGAGCGGAATAATGTCCTCAATCGCTCCAATGGCGAGGCCGACTTTCTTATCGCTCAATAAAGCGGCGGCCACCTTCCGTGCAAAAACCGCGTTCTCAGATTCGTTATCCGGGTCCCGAAGGTCGAAGACGCTCAAGCCCTGCTGTGCGCTGGCCATCGTCAAAATATCCTCAACGGGCTTGCGCATATAGTCACCAAGTACCTGCATTGCACGCTCCTTTTTACGTGTTGAACTACCTCCCTTGTATCAGATAAAGGATGAATATGCAACGAAAACTATACTTAGACAAGTCTTTGTTGGGAAGGGGGAAAGTCGGCATCGATGTGTTCATAGCCTCGGCGCGTGACGGTGCGGCCGCGAGGAGTCCTCTCAAGGAGTCCGATCTGCATAAGATATGGCTCGTGGACTTCTTCCACGGTCGCTTCTTCTTCGGAAAGTGCGGCAGCTATCGTCTTGAGACCGACCGGTCCGCCGTTGAATTTCTCGACGACCATCGTAAGGATGTCGCGGTCGATCTGATTGAGGCCGAGTTCGTCGACTTCAAGGAGCGCGAGCGCTTTTTTCACGGTCTTCAAATCGAGCGGCTCGCCGTTGACCTCGGCAAAATCGCGCGCCCGCTTGAGGAGGTAATTCGCAGTCCTCGGTGTGGCGCGCGAGCGACGTGCGATCTCTGTCAGAGAACTCTGGTCGATGGGAATGCCGAGAATTTTTGCCGAGCGCCGCAGTATCTCCGCGATCTCTTCGACCGAGTAGTATTGCAAACGAAATGTGCCGCCGGAGAATCGCGAGCGTAGCGGCGCCGAGAGCATCGATATGCGCGTCGTCGCTGCTATGAGCGAGAATGGCGGCAGCTCGAGCTGCACGGTGCGCGCGGCAGGACCTTTGCCGATGACGATATCGAGCACACCCGCTTCCATAGCAGGGTAGAGGATCTCTTCGATCGTGCGATTGAGTCGGTGGATCTCATCGATAAAGAGCACGTCGCCCGGCGAGAGATTGGTGAGTATCGATGCAAGATCGCCGACGCGCTCGATAGCAGGGCCAGAGGTCGAGCGCAGTGATGCGCCGATCTCTTTGCTCATGAGGTGTGCGAGCGTCGTCTTGCCGAGGCCCGGCGGACCGTACAGTAGTACGTGCTCGGGCTGATGATTGCGGCCCTTCGCAGCCGTGAGGAGAATGCGAAGATTTTCTTTGATCGTCGGTTGGCCGACATATTCGCTCCATGTATCAGGCCTCAGAGCCTGATCGAGCGTGCGCACGCTTTTTTCACCTTCATTTTTCATACAAAGGGACTTGTCTGCTCCAAAAAATGAAGGAAACAAGGCCTATTTTAGCTATTGACAAAATAATCTAACGTGATACACTGCTGCAAGTCCGGCACATTTTCTGCCGGTTTTTTATTGCCTAGTTTGGTGTGCAGTATCGGGCGATGGTGACTTCTCCAAGGACGGCGGCGGTAGCCGCTCCGGCGGCCTTACGGCCCTTATCCTCAGGTCCAGGTTGCAACTTTTTCTACAAAAAGCATCGCCCGATAGTTCACATCAAAACTGAATGCACCATAGCACCCGATTGCGAATCAGCAATCGGGTTTTGTGGTGTAAAGCTGCTCCGCAACTTGCTGGCTCCTCGGTTCGGAGGTTCGAAAGTAAACTTTCGAACCTCTCTCGCCTTACGTCGCCAGATAAAAATATTTTCAAAAAAGAAAGCGCCGCACTTCGTGCGGCGCTCGCGGTTACTTGCTCGTGATGCAGTCCTTAAACTCCTCACCGGTCAGACCGGTCACTTTGTACATAGCAGCCAGGAAGTCGTCCTGACTATCCTCGTCGCGAATGAAGGTCTTCACCTCATCGCCCAAGATAATGTGGAAAACGACTTTTTCACCACGGACCATCTGCGCGACAGTTTTGCCGTTGATGTCGATGCGAGCCACTGTCTCGTTGCCGCGATCGTAGACGCGGTACAGCAGATTGGTCTCGCGGACGCTACATGTCTTTTCTGCAGTTAAGTCCCAGTCTGCCGGGAAATCGATGGACGGCAGGGGCAGCTCGACGGCAAATGCCGTGGCCATCGTCGCCAAGAGCAGTGCGGCACTCGAAGCAAGTAAGCGCATTTAGGCCTCCTGTGTTTGCGTTATGTATTTTCGCACAAATGCGAACCGCCAGCAGTGTACATATGCCTCGTATTTCAGTCAACGGAATTTTAGGGTCTGCTCTTACTTGATCATATCGAGCAGCGCTTCATCGGTGAGATTGACCATGCGGGAGAGCTCGTCATACGACGTGACTCCCTGCAGGACCTTGACCGCTCCATCTTGCGCCATGCGGCGGATCTCCTGGTGGCGCGCAGCAGCCCAGATCTCGCGTTCGCTCGAAGTGCGATGCACCGTCTCTTCGATCTGTCGGTCCATGAGAATGACTTCGACGACCGCGATACGGCCTTTGTAGCCGAGCCCGCCGCATTTTTCACAGCCTTTGGGCAAATACATCATGTCCGTACTTTTCGGCACTGATTCGGGGTGCGGGATAGTGCGTAGGAGTGGCTCCAATATTTTTTGTATCTCGGGAGGGATGGGGGCAAACTCACGGCAATGTTTGCACAATCGTCTTACCAGGCGCTGCGCCATCGCGACGGTGACTGCGGCGCCCAAGATGTCGGCATTGACGCCCATGTCGATGAGGCGCGGGAAGGTGCCGGCGGCGTCGTTGGTGTGAAGCGTCGTGAAGACGAGGTGACCGGTGAGTGATGCGTGCACAGCGGTCGACGCCACTTCGGCGTCGCGGATCTCACCGACCATTATCACGTCGGGGTCTTGGCGCAGCGTCGAGCGCAATCCTTCGGCAAAGGAATAATTTTTGGACACCTGCGTCTGTACGATGCCGGCGAGGTGGTATTCGATAGGGTCTTCGATGGTGACGACCTTGATCTCAGGAGTCGTAACTTTGGCCAAGAATGCATAGAGCGTGGTGGTTTTACCGCTACCTGTCGGTCCCGTATTTAAGATCATGCCGTTGGGCTTTGCCAACTCCTTGTCAAAAATGTCCACGAGATATTGATCGAAGCCGAGCGCATCCATCGGGAGCGCGATGGTCGTCGGGTCCAAAATACGCATGACGATGGTCTCGGCGTAGTTACCGGGCAGCACGCTGGCGCGGATCTCGATCTCTTTCTGATTGATCATGATTGAAAAGCGGCCGTCTTGTGCCGCGTTCTTGATATTGAGTTTCAGACCGGAGAGCAATTTGAGACGCGCAGAGATGAGGGTGTAGGTGGGGAAGTCGAATTTGTCCACTTCTATGAGCACGCCGTCGAGGCGATACCGCATGCGCACGCTGTCTTCTTCCGGCTCGAGGTGCACGTCGGAAGCGCCGAGTTTGAGCGCGCCGGCCATGATGATCTCGAGCACGCGCGAAATGCGGTGCGTGTCTTTGCTCGCCACATGGCTAGATATCTCTACTTTGATATCCGCAAGCGTCTTCAATTTTTCGAGCATCTGCTGGATGGTGTCATTGGAAAGCGTGAGAATGCCGGCCTCGGTCTCCGTAGCATATGAGATGTCGTGATAGCGCTCCCACGCGTGAGCGAGCGATGCTTGCGAAACGATATAGCGGCGGACCTGATAGCCGAGACGCTCAATATCAGCGATGGTTTGTAGTGCGTCGGGCCGCTCGGGCGCGCGCATCGCGACGAAGACGATCTTGTTTGCTTTGTGAAAAGCGGCCGTCTCTGACGCGCGCGCGATATCTTCGGGGATGAGTCGTAAGGAGTCGGTGTCGATGGAATGGCTCGAGAGATCGATGTACTCGACGTGGTATTTGCCGGAGAGTGCTTCAGCGAGCTGCTCCTCTTCCTTTCGGTGCAATTCGCCAAGGCGCTCTTCTGATTTCCTTTCATCAAAGACCGTTGTCATTCCACTATTGTACCGTACGAAAAAGATGCGGCGCGAAGCTTTAGCTTCGCGCCGCATATTTACTTCAGTCACGGTTTTCTGGTCGGATCAATTTTGATGGTCGCGGTCGCGCACGATTTTTTGAAAAGCTTCTTGAAAAACTCTTTCGCGCTCGATGATTCTATTGCGCGTCGAGGGTCGATAAATTTCGATCATCGGTCTTATATCGTCCCACAGCAACCATATGGCGATACCGCAGCCTATGAGTAACCCATAGATCCACATCCGTGTTCTCCTTGCATCTGCCGCCAGTATATCTATCGCAACAAGACTAACAAGGTTACAATCACCCGATGAACGCGCGCGAATTTCTCGATTGTGTCGTGGCGAGCAATCAGCATGCGACCGTCATTACGCTCTCGGGCGAGCTTGGGGCGGGGAAGACGACCTTCGCGCAGCACCTCGCGCGACAGCTCGGCATTGATGATTCGGTAACGAGCCCGACGTATGTGCTCGAGAAGATCTATGCGCTGAGCGGCAAGCGATGGAAGAAGCTCGTGCATGTCGATTGGTACCGGCTCGATGACGCGAGCCAATTCGACAGCGGCATTTTCCGACTCATTCTCTCTGATCCTACGAATCTTGTGGTCATCGAGTGGCCCGAAAAAATGGAAAAACTTATCCCGTCGGACGCTATTCGAGTGCGCATCGACATTCAGGGCAAAGAGCGTATCATCTTCGTAAATGGTGAAGAAAGAGGCACATTCAAGCTCGACAAATAACCCTTCGACAAAGCAGAGGGTAAAAAAAGCACTGCTCGTCGTGCTCGATTCGCATGCGATTTTGCATCGCGCGTATCACGCTATTCCGGATTTTTCGTCGTCCAAAGGCGAACCCACCGGCGCGCTCTACGGCCTCACCTCGATGCTTTTGAAATTGACCGCAGATCTGAAGCCCGATTACATCGTCGCGGCGCGCGACCTCCCCGGCAAAACGCACCGGCATGAAGTATATGAAGCATACAAAGGAACGCGCCAAAAAACGGACGATGAATTGATCGCGCAGCTGGAGCGGGCGCCGATCGTGTTCAAAGCCTTCGGCATCCCGCTGTACGAAGCGCCGGGGTTTGAGGCCGATGATGTGATCGGGACGATCGTTGAACAATTGAAAACCAACAAAAGTGTGGAGACCGTGATCGCGACGGGGGATATGGATACGCTCCAGCTCGTCAACGGCGCCGTCGCTGTCTATACGATGCGAAAAGGTCTTCAGGATACGGTCGTGTACGACGACGAGGCCGTGAAAGAGCGCTACGGCTTCGGGCCGGAGCATGTCGTTGATTACAAAGCGCTTCGCGGCGATCCGTCAGACAATATTCCGGGAGTCAAAGGTATCGGTGAAAAAGGCGCGACCGAGCTCATCAAAGAATTCGGATCGATCGAGGTCATGTATGATGCGCTCGAAAAAAAGCCCGATGATTTTGCAAAAAAAGTGAAGCCACGTACGATCGAGCTTCTGAAAGCGAACAAAGAGAGCGCATTTTTCTCCAAGCAGCTCGCGACGATCCATCCCGGCGCACCGATCACGTTCTCAGTACCTGAGGTTCACTGGACTCTTGCCGACAACGCTGGTGCGATCGCCGCCATGTGTGATGAATTGGAATTCCGCGCCCTCAAAGAGCGCGTAAAGGGAATCATTGCTAAAGCAGAGCAGAAAGAAGCGCCTCCGGCTGCGCCACTGCCGATAGTCGCTCATATCCGCCTTCGCGAGACATCGATCGCGCTGTGGCTGCTTCGCTCGTCGATCAATGATCCATCGATCGAAGACATCCTCGCGTATGGCAACACCGATGATTTTGAAAAAGCGCGGGAGAAAATTTTTGCCGATCTCAAAATAACGGGTCGATTGCAGGAGGTCTACGACACGATCGAGGCACCGCTTATTCCTATAGTAGAGCAGATGCGAAAAGACGGCGTCCTGCTCGACGTTCCGTATTTCAAAAAATTGACCAAAGAATACAGCAAAGGGCTTGCTGAGATCGCCGATCGCATCTATCGCCATGCCGGCCACGAATTCAATGTGAGCTCACCGAAGCAGCTCGGAGTGGTGCTCTATGATGAATTGAAGATCACGCCCGAGCGTCAGAAAAAAACAGCGGGTGGCGCACGCACGACGCGCGAAGATGAGCTCTCGAAGCTCAAGGATCAGCATCCGATCATCGCGGATGTGCTCGCGTACCGTGAATTGCAGAAATTGCTCGGCACATACATAGAAAAAATGCCTGTGCTCGTCGACGCGAACGACAGGCTGCACGCGGAATTTTTGCAGGCGGGCGCAGCGACGGGCCGCATGGCGTCGCAAAATCCCGGATTGCAGAATATCCCCATCAAGACAGAGCACGGCCGACGCATCCGCAACGGCTTTTGCGCAGACAAGGGATTTCTTATCGCGTCGATCGACTATTCTCAGATAGAATTGCGCGTGGCTGCAGGATTGTCCGGCGACGAGAAGCTTATGAAAGTTTTTAAGGAGGGTGGCGATGTGCACACGACCGTTGCCTCCGATGTATTCGGCGTGGCACCGGATAAAGTCGACAGGGAGATGCGTCGGCGCGCCAAGGTGATCAATTTCGGCATTCTCTACGGTATGGGCGTCAATGCGCTTCGCGCAAATCTCGGCGAGAGCGTGTCGCGCGAGGACGCCGCCAAGTATCTCTCCGAATATTTTAAGCAGTATGAAGGCGTGGCACGCTACCTCGAATTCATCAAAGCCGATGCCACAAAAAACGGCTTTACCGAAACACTCTTCGGGCGCCGGAGATATTTTCCCGAGCTCAAGTCGTCGATGCCTAATCTGCGCGCGCAAGGGGAGCGCATGGCCATCAATGCGCCGATACAGGGCACCTCTGCCGACATCATCAAGATCGCGATGATAAAGGCCGACGAGCTCATCGAAGAAAAAGGCTGGCGCGAAAAAGTCCGCCTCTTACTCTCGGTCCACGACGAACTTGTCTTTGAGGTGAAAAAAGAAGAAGCGATTGAGATCACCAAAGCGCTGAAGGAGGCGATGGAAACAGCCGTGCCCTCAAGTGAGCTCAAAGGAGTGCCAATAGTCGCAGAAGCAAGCATCGGACCGAATTGGGGTGACCTCAAGCGCATTTGACACAAACTAGATTTCAATGTATTGTCCAAATGGAATTGAAACGCAAATTCACCAATGGAGGTGACAATGTCCACGCGAAAAGAAGCCTTGAAGGAAAGGGAGGTCGTTCTGCGGCGCTTACATGCAGCCGAGTCTGCCCGTTACTTCAGTGAGTTCTACCCGGGCTCGCATGAGCCGACGGAGGAGGGCTTCCAGGCTGCTCAAGCCAACGAGCGCGCCAAGGTCGATCTCCGTGCGCGCCTTAAGGAGCTCAATAAGGAGCTTGGGTTTGCACACGACTTTCGGCAAACCTACGTGGACTGAGGAAAAACAAAGGCTTCTAAGCTCCCCTCACTGGGGAGCTTTATTTTTGTTAGTATTCGCACATGTCTTTGGATGCTTTGCCGGTTCCGCCGAAAGAATCGATGATCTACGAGAATGACTGGCTCTATGTATGTCTTGCTGCGTATCCGATCACAAAAGGGCACACGGTAGTCGTGTGGAAACAGAACAGGGAAGATATTCACGAACTGAGCGATGTTGAATACGACTATCTGATGGAGATCGTAGATGTGGCACGCGATGCGATGCTTAAAGCGTTTGAAGTCCAAAAAGTCTACTTGATCTATATGGATGAAATTAAGCATGTGCATTGGCATCTCGTGCCACGGTACGATCAAAAGGGATTCAACGTTTTTTTGCATGAACCGACGCAGGCGAGCGATTTTTCACTCGCGTCTGCTTTGAAAGACGCGTTTGCGGCACGACTTGCAGCGCGAAAGATACGTCTTCCCGACAACGTCTCTCTATAAAATATGCTGCATTTCTATGTAGGAACCGATAGAGAAAAAGCCAAAGACGCGCTTGATGTTGCGGTAAAAAAAATTGCTAAGAAGGGTACAGCGGTACTACATATCAGCGACGCGAATTCGCTTGCCGATCTATCGACGGCGCTTCAGGGAAGGGGAATGTTCGATAGCGAGCGCGTTATCGTGCTCGACAGCGTCTTTGCCAATGAGGAAATGCAGCCGGTCGCGCTCAATTCGCTACCGCTCATGAAAAAATCCACTGACCACTATTTCGTTATCGAGAATAAGCTCGACGCCGCGACGAAAAAACAGATCGAAAAATACGCCGAAGATTCTTTCAAATTCGACGCGCCGAAAAAAGAGCAAGAGAAAACTATTTTCAAACTCGCCAATGCGCTTCGCACACGCGACAAAAAAGCACTCTGGGTCGGCTACCAGCGTGAATTGCTATCGAGCGCCCCGGAAGCTATCCACGGCGTTCTCTTTTGGGCTGCCAAGCAGATGTTGCTTGGCGCTCGTGCTGATATCGAGAAGGCGCGAGCAGCAAAATTAGTTGCACTACTTGCGGAATTGCCGCATGAGGCGCGCCGAAGAGGGGAAGAGCTCGAATATGCACTTGAGCGATTTGTGCTCTCGGGAGCATGAGAGAGGATTTCCACCATTGAAAATTTGCAGCCTTGATAGCGTGTTACCATTTACGGTAAGTATGACCGCTGGCGTCAGAAATTACGGGGCCGCAATTCTAATGGCAGCTGCGCTCACGTGCGCACTGCCGTTCTTTGTGCATGCGCAAACGAATATCGCGGCAGGAGCTGATGCGAGTTGCAATCCGGTATATCCCCAGTGTCCCCCTAATCAAATGCCTGGATCAGGCGGATGCCAGTCGGGCGCCAACAGGTTCATGCAGCCTTGCTCGGGCGGAAATACTACGGGAATTTGCGATGCGCCTAATCACTGCAAGGCAACGGGTTTCAATGCAATGTCGGGTCAGCAGGGTGGTGCTACAGGCATGTCGCAGCTGACGCAAGCACTCCAAGGACTTATGTCGTCGCTTATGCAAGGAATGGGAGGCGGGGGTGGCGGAGGAGGTGGCGGATCACCGAGCGGTGCGGTACCCCCGCCGATTACCGGCGTGCCGGGCAGCCTGGGATGCGCCCAGTATTATGTGACGAGCGATCCAAATAATACCGATCCTTGCGCACAATACGTTGGTTCCGTTGCTACGAACACGCCGCAATCTGCCAACAATCCTTCACCAACAGCTCCTTATACCTACGACTACACAGTGCCTCCTCTTCCTATTCCCAACCCAACTTCTCCAGTTCCTGTCACCAACCCGAATCCGAGTACCCCCACCGACACAACAGGCACCAACACGCCTTCGACCAATGCGCAGCAGAACCTGACGTCGGGCGCCAGTGCAAGCAACAACGCGACCGCTCAGGATGTGGGACACGGTGTGGGATTTGACAGTAATTCGGATCTTCATGCGTCGATCTCGGACCAGCAAAGCATTTTCCAGGCTCAGATGCAGGGTGGTACGCGCGGCAATATCGAGCTCGGGCCCAATGGCGAGATGATCTTCGTTTCCGGTGCTGATATCAATAGCAATACCGGCTTTTCAGGATTCTATGGAGGCGCTGGAACGACTTTTGGCGGAGGCGGTGGCGGCATCGTCGCAAATCTGTGCAAGAATCGCCCGTGGAGCGGCGGATTGCTCTCGGGAATAATCCCGGCTTCGTTCTTCGATTCTCTGTGCACCTGGCGCGGCTATCAAGTCGGTCAACCACCTGTCTCATCGAGCACGCCAGCCCTGAGCGGCGGGGGAGTCGTTCATGACGCAAGCAACTCATTCGTAGGTACACCTCCGCAGATACCGCAATCAACGACGAGCGCAACAGGACCCCTGAATCCGCCGCAAGTAAGGATCTGGGCGATGCCCGTGCAAGTGCCGATCGGCGGCCGCACTTCTGTCTTCTGGAATTCCAGCGGTGCCGCGTCGTGCCTTGTGACGAGCCCCGACGGGAGCTTCCACGAGACGGCTCTCTCAGGCGGCGCGGCGACGGTACCGATCTCCGGGTTGACCATCTTTACGATCGTGTGTGTCGCACCGGACGGCTCGGATGCGACAGCTTCCGTCTCGGTCAATCTGAAAAGCTAAATAAAAACCCCGGGCGGATGCTCGGGGTTCAAAGTTCGCAATATTACACATCGCATCTCGAACGAATGATAGCGCCGGTGCTATCCAGAAGGACGTAGACGTCAGTTCCTCTTTTATTCTCTCGATTGAGCTCATCGGTGCTCGTGATGGCGCCTTCGCGATCCGCGACGTCGCAAACGGGAAATTCATCGCCACTGATCGTGTCGACACGCAGCATGCGGAACAAATTCTTTGGTACGGTGTCTCGAAATCCCATGGCGGCTCCTTTGGTGAGGTCTGATGCGATTTTGCCACTTACGATATACAAGTCAAATAGTATTCGGAAAAAATGAAAATGTGTGATAATTTCATGGTGCCTCCCGCCCATACTCCGTTTGAGCGGGTCGTTCGGAGGAAATGAAAGCGAGCTTTCATCTCGCTCCTCACTACCGCCCATAGCTCATTTGGTAGAGCAGCTCCCTTTTAAGGAGTTGGTGGTTGGTTCGAATCCAACTGGGCGGACTTGAATCAAAAACGGCACCTGCGTGCCGTTTTTGTTTACAAGTCCGAGCCGGAGCGATGTCGCAAAAGCTTTTGCGACCGCGAGGAATTATCTGTGACGACATGAAAAAGTACACTGCCCTGTGGCAGGTATTTCTGGTTTAGTCCGGCGGTTTTTTGATTTACAAAGGCAGGTCGAAAGCGAATGCGCCGGCGCCGGTGATTATCAGCGAAAGGCAGATCACGAGCAGGAGGCCGCAGGTGGTGCGCGAGAAGGGGACAAACATGTGATAGCGGCGATGCCAGATGAGCATTTTGAGCGCGGCGACCGCGCCGCCGATGGCAGCGAGCTGCGTATAGAGGCCAAGGAAAAGACAGGCCGCAACGACTGTCGCGAAAATTGATGAGATCATCGGTATCCACATGCCGGAGCCGACTATCATAACGGGCACTGCAGAAAGTTCCTTGCGATGAGAGTACGCGAAGTATGCGTATTTTGCGAAAACGACAGCGGCTGCGATACGAAGCAGTGTCGTGGCGAGCGGGGAGAGGAAGAAAAGCTGGGGCAGGACAGATAAGATGTGCATAGGGGAATAGTACGAATAAAACAGTAAGTAGTAAAGCAAAAGCGGCTCACCATGAGCCGCTTTAGATCATCGCCAAGACCGTTTCCCTGCAACAACGAAACCACCGACCATTACGCACATTGCGGCCACTAGAAAAGCGGCTCCGATAACAGTAAATGGGCTGAAAACCAGGCTAAAAAAGACAAGCAATGAAATACCTGACGACACCCATTTTCTGCGAACAATGTCATGTGCGGCGATGCCCGCTATACCCACCATAGCGATCATATAGAGCTGGTAGTTGGTCATCGTACCCTCCGAAGAACTACGCTCCCGAGACTCTACTACAGTGAACTGGAACAATGCAATCCGCTCGTGTAAGGTGCCCTCATGGAAATTGCCGTTCTACTTCACAATATCCGCAGCACACATAATGTCGGCTCGATATTCCGCACGGCCGACGGCGCGGGTGTTTCGCTCATGTATTTGAGCGGTTACACGCCGATGCCACTGGATCGATTTGGGCGAGTACAAAAAGACATCGCAAAAGTGGCGCTCGGCGCCGAGAAATTCATCCCGTGGGAATATTTCAAAACGCCTGCGAAACTCATTGCACGCTTAAAAAAAGATGGATGGACGATCGTGGGGGTAGAGCAAGATAAACGCTCGCTCGACTACAAAAAATTCAAACCGAAAAATAAAACGCTTTTTATATTTGGAAATGAAGTGGAGGGTATTTCAAAAAGTTTGCTCGCGAAGTGTGACGTCGTCGTCGAAATTCCAATGAGTGGTAAAAAAGAATCACTCAATGTATCGGTCGCGGCCGGAATAATTCTCTTTAGCAATTAAAAATAAAACCGCGCGTGACGTTACGCGCGGTAGCGAAATCTACTCGGCATTCTTCCACTGGTGCCAGAGCATCAGCAAAAGAGAAAGACCGACCCACTTGAGTTCGTACGGATTGGTCAGTGGATTGAGATCCATTGTCCGGACACCGTGTCCTACACCCTGTTCGACCGCAGCGGCGACCAAGTTGACCGACGAGACACTAAAGGCAAGCCACGCAACCGTGCGTTTCGTCCACTTCCAAAGACATTTCATTTTCCAACTCCTGGTATCAGTTGTACTACGCACTCATCTTCACCAATCTCGCTCCCGAGCACATCGAATCGCACGGCTCGTATGCCGATTACGCCAATGCGAAATTCGAGATCGGCCTTCAGCTCGAGCGCTCGATGAAACGTCCGCGCATCATGGTCGCGAATGCGCTCGATATCGAATCGCGTCGCTACCTTGAGCTACAGGTCGAGAAGGCCATTCCCTTTTCGCTCATGGACCACGAGCCGCATGACTTTTATGAAGGCGGCGGTTTTTTTACGATGGGCACCACGGAGATCCGTGTGCATTTGCCGGGCAATTTCTCGCTCATGAACGCGCTCGCAGCCTCGACGCTAGCCGAGGCGCTCGGCATCGCGCCATACATCATCGCGCGCGGCATCAACAAGGTGACCACGATTGCCGGCCGCGGCGACCGTATTAACGAAGGCCAGAATTTCACTGTCGTTGTCGACTACGCACATACGCCTGATTCTCTGAAAGCTATCTATGACGCGTACAAAGACCGCCGGAAGATATGTGTGATGGGTGCTACCGGCGGCGGACGCGACGTCTGGAAGAGACCGGTCATGGGAAGGATCGCTTCGGAACATTGCGCACACGTGATCCTGACGAATGAGGATCCGTACGACGAAGATCCCACTATCATCATCCGACAAGTGGCGAAAGACATGGCGCACGAGCCGGAAATAATCCTCGATCGCCGCTCCGCGATCGCGCGAGCCTTTCACCTGGCAGTAGCCGATGACGTCGTCCTTATCACCGGCAAAGGAACGGATCCCACTATCGCCGGTCCCCACGGCACGAAGCAGCCCTGGAGCGATGCACGCGTAGTGCGCGAAGAACTGCGAAAAATGAAACTCACGAAGGTATAATAGTTGCATGATCAAGCGCATTCTGCTCATCCTCGTCATTTTCATGGCTGTAGCGCTCGTCGCGCTCTTCTTCATCAACGGCGGCTGGGGCCGTATCGTCAATGCCGCTCATTCGATCACCAATCCTTTGGACTTTCTCTCCAGCAATGCCACGACGACCGAGACAACCCAGCTGCCGTGGCAAGTCCCTATACCGCAGGGCGCAGATCTTTCGCAATACGTGAAAGAAGCAAATGCGATCGGCAATGAACCCGATCAGTCATCGCCCGAAGAACAACTCTCGACACTGCAGCAGAAATACAAAGACCTGCACATTCAGATCGATCAGGCAAAGGTCTTCGGCAATCCCTCACCCTACATGCACCACATCACGATCGTCGGGAGCGACGGCCCACAAGAACCTGACGCAAAAACAGAATTCATCGAGCTTCATGCCGACGACAGTAATACCGCGCCGATTAGCCTGGCGGGCTGGACGCTCCAGAGCGCCGTCACGGGGATCCGCGTTCCCATTTTGCTCGCTGCGCCGCATTTTGCGATGGGCGTCATCAATATCGTGCAGGTCATCTCACTGAATCCCGACGCGCGCGTCATCATCAATTCCGGCACTTCGCCGGTGGGCGTTTCATTCAGAGAAAATATTTGCACCGGATATTTGCAGCAATACCAGCATTTCTATCCCGACCTCAATCGCGCGTGCCCCGACCCGAGCGAGGTGCTGCAAGAGACGCCGCAGAATCTCCAGCGCTACGGCGGCTCGTGCATCGATTATGTCCGATCAATGCCCAACTGCTCCTTCCCTCTTGGACTTCCGCCGGAGCTCACGAGCTCATGCAAGACCTACCTCACTGATACGTTCTCTTATAATGGCTGCGTCAACATGTATAGCGGCCGCTCTGATTTCAATATCGATCTGT
>Ga0206964_10172_pt1 | contig 20167 bp, 20 predicted proteins | sample Alteio_BWOrgHeat_25_FD_152980 | JGI IMG/M metagenome (GOLD analysis project Ga0206964, IMG submission 152980) | Enriched cells from forest soil in Barre Woods Harvard Forest LTER site, Petersham, Massachusetts, United States -... | ecosystem: Environmental > Terrestrial > Soil > Temperate forest >...
TTTGCACCGAAACTGACGTACACGATGTCGAGCACTTCCGCCATGATCATCGCTCAGTAGGCCGGAACGCACTCCGATTCCCGATACCGAGAGACAAATCAAATTTTCCACAGAAATATTTCAAAAGAGTGGCAGAAAGTTCCCACCAGAAAAACACCACACAAATCACCACAACTTACCACCCAAAAACCACAACTTCACCACAAAAAACCATCAAGTTTTGCCCGGAAATCGCAAAACCCCCTCCAAGAAACCACTCCAAAAAAATACGACCACTACTCCGACTCATCCGGAATAATCAGCAGCACTTCCACCTGCGTGATCTGTCCATTTTGCGTAGCAGGCCGGAACTGCCATTGCTGCAAAGCGTGTAGCAGGAACTTCGCCTCAGCCAGCTCCGTGGGAAATACAACTGCCAGCCTCTCGAAATGACCCGCAGCATTCACAAACCCATGAATAATAATGGCGTCCGCGCCCGTATCCGCATCGATACTAGGTCGTGTAATGTCATACGGCCAAGGAGCATCCGGCCGCGCGTTGCCTGCCTTCGCAATTTCCTCCGATCGCGGAACAGAATACTGCAGAATCCAGTTCTTGTGCGTACCTACGTGCAAATAAACGGTATAGGCCAACCGGCCTCTCCATGTACTCGCCGCCTCCGGGTAATCGTCCGCCGCCGAAGTTCCCACCACAACCACCCCAAACGCCCCATCTCTCGGCAAAGCCAAATGCGTAACTGAACGCAATCCACCTGTATCTAGGCCCTCTGAACCAACAGTCGCCCCCGTCGTACTGTTGCTCGTTCCCACACCACTTCCTGCGTTGCCCGCCTTAGCCGATTGACCAGTCGTCTGCCCCACACCGGCTCCGCTCGGTTTGTTGTCGACGACATTACCCGAGCCCGTCTGCGACGTACTCTTCTGCTGCCCCGGCGAAAGCGATCCCGTCAGGGGAGTCGGCGCAACCTGATTGACCATCGGCAGAGTCGCAGTTCCGTCCTTCAACTGAACATCGGACATCGAGATGACGCTCGCGGGAGTCGGCTGACCCGAGTTTTTCGATGCAGTCTCCGGAACACTCTTCGCCGGAGCAGGTCCTTGGGCTGTGACCGGCGAGCTCTTGCTCGGTTCGGGCAACGGCGCCTTCGTCTCGGACGGACCGGGTGAGATTTGCAAATCAGATACATGAACAGCCTGATTGGGCGGTGTAAGCGAAGGCTGCACTTCGATCTTGGCCTCGGTCTGCTGAGAAGCCGGGACAATTGTCCTGACGGTCATGTCCCGCGAGCTCCACACCGTAACTTGAGGAAGCGGCGCCTTCTGGATGAGGAGATTGTTGGCTACGTCTGGTTGAATCAGTGTCTGCTCGACCTGTTTCTGCGCTACAAAATTGCTTGGAAGACGTGGCGCCGGCGCAGTAGGCGGAGTATTGCCCGGAGCAATACTTCTGGCCCTTGATGCCTGTCCTACTTCGGCCGTTTCATGCGGGACATACTGACGGATCTTTGGCTCCGGTTGATGCAACTCCATCACCCGGACCGTATATCTCTTCGCAACGTCCGAAACCTCCACCGTCTGAGGCCGATTCAAACCAAGAAACAATAGAACGCACGCCAGACTATGCACAAAGACGGAGATTACGAAGGCGGAAGGGCCTCTCCTGGGCGCCGGAGTCTCCCCAAACAGCGAAATGATAGTAGAAGACTTCATGATCGACTCGATCGTCCCCGCTACTCAGCCCGTTGATAACTGTAAAGTCCTATAGACAGTGCTCTCCCCCGAACCCGGGACTATTCGTTCGCTGCAATTTGCAGACCAATCAAATTTCTCGCTAAATCCTGATAACTAAGAGTCTGCGCACAGCTGCGTGTCTACACAGCTACATCACGTGGTCTCTTGGTATACACGTGTTCACACTTGGGGTCGAATCTGCCAGCTAAACCCATGATTCTCAATAAAAACGGGATTCTGTCTTTGGCATCCCAATTGCCACAGAACGTTAGAAGTTCGGAACCGCCTGCCCAGTCGATTCCGGGGGATTGCTGATGAACCGAAGACTGCTGAACATACTTTTAATCGCCTTCGTAATTGCAGCCGGTTGCAGTTACATCGTCTTTCGTCTGATCGGCAGCCGAATCTCCGGACCGCGACTTACAACTACGCGCATGGTCGCAGCGGCCGCGGACATCAAGCTCGGAAGCGTCCTGCGCGATACCGATCTGACGACAATCGACGTCGTTGGCACTCCCCCTAAAGGCGCAATACTGAAACCTGAAAGTGCGGTCGGCCGGGGAGTAATCTCGAACCTGTACGTCGGCGAGCCCATTCTGGAGAGCCGTCTCGCCCCTGTCGGCTCCGGAGGCGGACTCGCCGCCACGATTCCCAACGGCATGAGAGCCGCGGCAATCAAGGTTAACGAAGTTGTCGGCGTAGCTGGATTTGTCACACCAGGAATGCACGTAGATGTACTGATTTCTGGTACTCCACCCGGCGTAAACAACGGCGAAGGATCACGAGTTAAAACCCTCTTACAGAACCTTGAGGTCCTCTCTGCCGGCACCGACATCCAACGCGATGCGGAAGGAAAACCCCAGCAAGTTCAGGTGGTTAATCTGCTCGTTACCCCTGACCAGGCGGAATCCCTCAGTCTGGCAAGCAATGAAACCCATATCCAGCTCGTCCTGCGCAATCCGTTGGATAACGAAGTCGCCAAACCCACCGGCACCGCGGTAGCCACACTCTTCTCGAATGGAAATCAGCCGAAGGCGGCCCCGGTGTACCATGCTCCAACTGCGAAACCTACTCCTACCTCACATTCGTATCTCGTTGAAGTCTTCAACGGATCAAAACGAAGTGAGGCCAAATTTGCCTCTGGCGAGGAACCACAGTGAACCTTCGAACCCTGATAGCTAGTGCCCTGTCGTCCTTCGTTTGCCTGCAGCCGACTCTTCAGGCGCAGGCTCCGCCTCCGCCGTCTGCGCAGGCTGAGAGTACCAGCGACGTTACCAACGATCTTTCTGTCACAGTGGGCAAATCGGCTCTGGTGGACTTCACCAAGCCAATCACACGCGTCGCCATAGGCACTGCCGAGATCGCAGAGGCCACCGCTGTCAGTCCATCCGAGGTCATGGTCAATGGGAGAGCGCCCGGAAATACAAGCCTCATCGTGTGGCAACAAGGTGGTGGTAGGCAGTTTTTCAATATTACCGTTCACCCCAGTCACGCTGCGGCCGACGACAGCATAGCGGCTGTCCGGCGAGAGCTCAAGCTTGCGATGCCGGCAGAAAATATCAATATTGCCTCGGAGAATAACCTCGTCGTCCTGCGCGGAACAGTAAAAGACCTTACCGACTCCGACCGCGCTGTCCAGATCGCTTCCACCGCCGGTAAAGTCGTCAATCTTATGTACGTCGACGTGCCCCCGACACCTCAGCAGATCCTTCTGAAAGTCCGATTCGCCAGTGTGGATCGAAGTCTCGAAAGGCAGCTTGGCATCAACATATTCAGTACCGGTGCAACCAATACCATTGGTGCAATAACCACTGGACAGTTCTCGCCGCCGACAGTTAGCCTCCCGAGCGGGTCGTCAACTGGGGGCGCATTAGCGACCTTGACGAATGCACTCAATATTTTCTTCTTCCGCCCTGATCTCAACCTCGGCGCGACCATTCAGGCACTCGATACTCAGGGTGTGGTCGAAGTGCTTGCCGAGCCGAACATGCTCACCGAAGATGGCAAGCAGGCCAGCTTCCTCGCCGGCGGAGAATACCCCTATCCGGTAGTGCAGGGAACGAGTGGAGGCTCAGGCACAGTCTCAATCCAGTTCAAGGAATTCGGCATTCGTCTCAATTTCATTCCGACGATCACGCCTCGAGGTACGATTCGTCTCCAGGTTGCGCCCGAAGTGAGTTCGCTGGATTTCGCGCAAGGGGTTCAGATCTCCGGATTTTCGGTTCCCGCAATCGACGTTCGCAGAGTGAAGACCGAGGTAGAACTAGGCGAGGGACAAAGCTATGTCATTGGTGGCCTCCTCGACAATCGCGAAACCCAAACATTCTCGAAAATTCCCTTTATTGGGAGCATTCCAGTCCTGGGTAGATTTTTCCAGTCGATCACCAAGACCCGCAATAACACTGAACTTATTGTGGTCGTGACCCCCGAGATCGTTCAACCGATCGACAAGGGCCAACCTCTGCCGCAGTTGAACTACCCTGAAAAGTTTCTTCCGCCCAACTCCAAGATACCGATGTACAACCCCACCGGCATAGCCGGGGGGACCCCTGCGCCTGCAGTTCCGCCAATACCAGTAGAGAAGCTAATTCAAAGCATGCAGCCCGAGAAGCAACTCGTCATTGAAGGAAGTTATTCAACCGGCGGCTACGGTACCAGCGGTACCGGCGGCGGTGGTGGTGCAGGTATGTCTACTACGCCGCCGCAGTAGAAGAAGGGGTGATGCGATGAGCGTTGTGTTAGAGAAGACCGCCGAGCCTCAGATTCAGTCTGGCTCCTCGCTCAGCTTTCATCTCCTCATGGCGTACGCCTGCTCTGCTCTTGTGCTCATTGACTGGTTCGCATGCCGGATGACTGCGATCCAGATTCACGGTGTATCGAATCTCGCCATCGGCATTGTCTTCGCAGGCGCAGCTGTGTTCACAATTGCAAGCTTTTGGCACGAGAAGGGAAGGACGGACCTTCGCGATGCCATCCTGACGATTCCGTGGATGTTCTTTCTGGCAGCGGCTCTCCCATTGCTAGTTTTGGCCGCGGCCAGGTTTAATATGCCGCTGCAGGACACTAATCTCACTCATCTTGATCGATTGTTTGGTGTCAGCGTTCCCCAAATCACGTCTTGGGCCTCTCGTCACTGGCTCGGAAGGCTCATTAACGGAACCTATCCTCTTCTTAACTCCTTATTCATAGTGTCGGCGCTGCTTCCGGCATTTATGGGCAAAGTTGAATGCGCGCAGCAGTTCGTGCTCGCCAACCTAATTGCATTTGCGGTCGGCCTTTCGTTGTTTGCGCTTTTTCCTGCGATCGGACCCTGGTACGGGTATGGCGTCTCACCGACTCCAGGTCAGATGCAGTGCCAGACATCAATTCTGCTCTTCCGCGGACCTGGCCACATCGTTTCTCAATTGGCGGCGATCATCTGCTTCCCTTCATTCCACGTGATGTGGGCCATCTTTTGCGCCGCCGCTTTATGGGGATTTCGCGTTCTGCGTATTCCTGTTGCCGTATTTTCAACCATGATTGTTCTTTCTACCGTCACGACCGGCTGGCATTACGTTACCGACGTCGTTGGCGGCATAGTTATCGCAGGCCTATCCCTATTTGCAGTCGGATGCTATACGCGCAAAAACAGGTGGGGGGAGCGGCGGTTGGAGGCGCCGAGGCGATGAGAACCGAGCCGAATCTAATGAGTCCGCCCCCCAGTGCTATCAGCCGCTTAGACGGCAGTGACGGGGCCATGTCCAGTTCCTCTCTTGAGGCGTTGAGCCATTCTCTGCGTACCACACTTGCCAGTCAGACTGTCAGGCAACACCACCAATTCTCAGGCATGAAAGTCTCGAACCTCACACGTCAGACGGTTATCGCTCAAAACATTGAGGTTGCCGACCGCGCAAGCACACGCCGTAAGGGCCTGCTGGGACGCAACAACCTGTCCGCTGGCGAAGGTCTTTGGATCATCCCCTGCGAATCAGTTCACACCTTTTTCATGAGGTTTTCCATCGATCTCGTTTACCTCGACCGCGCCCTGAAAGTAACGAAAATCAGGAGCAATGTGCCTCCCTGGAGGCTATCCGCGTGTCTCTCAGCCCATTCCGTCATAGAGCTTGCGCCGGGCACAATCCAAACGACGCAGACCAGGGAAGGGGATCAGCTCGAATTCGCCACTAATGATGCCCATCGCGGCACACAAACCCCGGAGCCCAAACCCTAAGGTTCCAAACTACGATGCTCTATTGCCAACGCACTCTTCTTTCAATCAGCCGCAACCAGCAAATCCAAGTTGTTTGAGGTCGCATTTTTCCTGGGGTATGTATACCGGCGGCATTGCCTCCCCAACTACGTGTAAACAGACGTTCACACCGTAACAGCCTGACGAGAACTAAGTCGCTTATTTACGGATGGTTACCTCGCTGGGGCGATTGGCCCTTCGCTTGCCACTCTTTGAGGTAATCCCAGTCTGTAGCTGGAAATAATGCCTTGGATAGGAGAACTACCAAAATGAAAGAAAAACTGATGCAACTTTCGGTGAAACTGCAAGTGTTGATGGACGAACAGGGCCAGGATCTAATCGAGTATGCCCTCGTCGTTGCCCTGATTGCCTTTTCCGCAACAGCCGGCATGCGCGGTTTAGCCAATGCAATCAACGCGGCCTTCAACCAGGTCGGCACCACGCTCGGCACTTATATTACCTAGTGCGTTGCCGAAGACGGCAAGTGCTGAAAACAAACAGCTCTGCTGCCTTCGGTATTCTTTCGCCATCACACTGATCTATTGCCCAGACATTTCATTGATAAGTGGGTTAGTCTTAGCTGGGAAAAACTCTAATCGGGGGAAATTCCATGAGACATCACTTGTTGAAGCTTGAGATTAGATTGCGGACCCTATTGGACGAAGAGGGGCAGGATCTTATCGAATACGCACTCGTCGTTGCTTTAATCGCCTTCTCGGCAACTGCCGGAATGTCTTCTCTGGCCACTGCCATTAACAACGCCTTCAGCAATGTCGGCACTACGCTTGGCACCTACATCACCTAGTTTGCGTTGTAAGCCTTTGCACTGCGCGACGTCGCATTGTATGGGGAAGCACGCTGCAAGGCATCCCGCCCGAAGCGTATTCCCCTATCTTCTTTCAGCAGAATTATGCCTTGCACCGAGCAAGTGAGATTTCCATGATCGACGGAAAACGAATTGCGGTTGTCATGCCGGCCTACAACGCGGAAAAAACGCTGGAGAAGACTGTCCGTGCCCTTCCTGCCGTTGTCGATATCAAAATTCTCGTCGACGATTCAAGCAACGACGACACTGCACGTCTCTCCGAAAAACTCGGCGTTCAAACCTTCATCCACGACTCGAACTACGGATACGGACGCAACCAGCAGACCTGCTATCGCGAGGCCCTCGCAGCCGGCGCAGACATCGTCGTCATGGTCCATCCTGACTACCAGTACAACCCTGCTTTGGTCTCGGCAATGGCCGATATGGTCGCAAGCGGCGTCTACGATGTGGTCCTCGGTTCACGAATCATCGGCGGCGGGGCCCTCAAAGGCGGCATGCCGCGGTACAAATACATCGCCAACCGTCTGCTCACCGCATTCCAGAACCTGTTTCTCGGAGTTAAGCTCTCGGAGTACCACACAGGTTTCCGAGCTTTTTCCCGGGAGGTCCTTCAGACCCTTCCGCTGCTGGAGAACTCAGACGACTTCGTCTTCGACAATCAGATGCTCGCTCAATCTGTCATGTTCGGCTTCCGCATCGGCGAGATCTCCTGCCCAACGAGTTACTTCGAGGAGGCTTCCTCCATCAATTTCCGGCGCAGTGTGAAATACGGTCTTGGCGTCTTGGCCACAACTGCTTGTTTCGTCGCCCATAAAACCAACATGGTCAAGGTGCCGATCTTTGACACAACAGGCAGAAAATTGACGTTCAAGTACTACTCAGAGGTCGCCTGACATCGTGACCGCCGAAGCCGGCCAAAGTTGAAGACCCTAGAGAGGCAGATCGTTCGTATATGGTTTTGTCGTCGCCCCCGGAAAATGCCCCTTCTCTGGTCCTGATCGAAGGCAGTTTCACAGCGATCGCCATAGCCTTGGCATTCTGCTGGCCTAAGTTGGGCTTCGCCTGGTTTTCGCGCGTCGAGCACGCTTTCTACAAGCTGGCGCGACGAAAATCTCTGTCTGTCGTGGTTGTTGGCTTTACGGCATTCTTTCTTCGACTCGCGATCCTTCCGCAGTGTCCCATTCCCCTTCCGTTTCTTCCCGACGACTTCAGCTTCCTGCTGGCAGCCGATACCTTCGCATCCGGAAAGCTCACGAATCCGACCCCGGCGATGTGGGTCAACCTCCAAAGTATCCACGTCACGATGAAGCCCACCTACATGTCGATGTATTTTCCTGCCCAGGGGCTAGTCCTGGCCGCAGGCAAAGTACTGACGGGCCATCCGTGGTTAGGCGATCTCGTGATCACCGCCTTGATGTGCGCTGCGATCTGCTGGATGCTGCAAGCGTGGCTCCCGCCCACCTGGGCGTTGCTCGGCGGAATGTTATCAATTCTGCGTTTGGGACTGTTCAGTTATTGGATCAACACATACTCCGGCGCTGGATCCATCGTAGCGCTCGGCGGAGCGCTCGTGCTCGGCGGACTTCCAAGATTCGTGAAGTACGTTCGCTTCCGCGACGCTCTGCTGATGGCGGTCGGCGTTGTCCTCCTCGCGCTCTGTCGTCCCTACGATGGAATGCTCCTTTGCATTCCCGTAGCTTGTTATCTGATCTGGTGGATGGTCTTCGGCAAGAATCGTCCTTCCGCTTCTCTCCTACTCCGTCGCATTGCCGTACCACTTGCCTTGGTCGCAGCTGGCCTCGCCTGGATGGGATACTACGATTACCGCGCGTTCGGAAACCCTCTTACGCTCTCCTATACGGTCAATCGTGCCCAATTCGCCACCGCGCCGTACTTTATCTGGCAATCCCAGCGTCCGGAGCCCGCCTACCCTTATCAGAAAATGCGCGAGTTTTATCAGATCGAACTCAATTCATACCAAAAAATTCACAGTCTTCGCGGCTTCCTGCCCCAGACTCTGCTGAAAGCGGCAAGAGGCATCATCTTCTACACAGGTGTCCTGCTGCTCCTTCCGCTCATTATGCTTGGGAGCGTATTCCGGGACCGGCGCACGCGCTTCCTGGTGCTTTGTTGTTTTGTATTGGCTCTCGGCCAATTGATTGAAATATTTCTGATCCCCCACTATCTCGCTCCCTTTACCGCTGCGTTTTACGCAATCGGACTCCAGGCTATGCGTCATTTGCGGTTTTGGACGCCGGAAGGTGAACCCGTTGGCGTCACTTTACAAAGGTTGATCGTGACTCTCTGTGTTGTCATGGCAGTCGTACGCCTTTATGCAGAGCCGCTTCACCTCGCTCTTCCCGTTTGGCCGGCCGCATGGGCAGCTGAGTGGTACGGCCCCAATAATCGCTCCGGCACAGAACGCGAAAATATCGTGGCCCAACTCGACCAGCTCCCAGGGAAAAAGCTTTTGATCGTCCGATACTCTTCGGACCATAATCCGATGGTCGAGTGGGTCTACAACACCTCCGACATCGACAATTCGAAAGTCGTATGGGCATGGGATATGGATGACGCTAACAACCAGAAACTTATCCGCTACTACAAAGACCGCACCGTATGGTTGGTCGAACCCGATGCGACTCCCGCTAGAATCTCGCCTTTTCCCCAACCAGTTAAGTAGCCAATAAGCCATTGACCGGCGCAACATGGGCAAGAGATCAGTGGACAAACCTCCGCAAAGACATCCCTATCACGAACAAGACGAAGAGAACTAACACCATCAAAAGGTATCTTTCGAGCTTCATCGATGGGACTCTTTCAGCGAGCATTAAAATGCCAAAATGGAAAACTCGAGCGTTCCCACCCCGGTAAACCAAATAATGGCCCACGGTCAGATTGTTGATCACATATCCGCCGCCGAATCGAGACACCACATTTCCCAACGCTTCATTCTTCCGTCACAAGTGACAAAACCAGCATTCGTGTTCTATCGCGCATTTTTATAGATCATGCCCAACAACTCATCGTACATCGCTTGCCTCTCCTCGTCCGATCCAGTCCGAATAGCATGGGTCGCGCAGTGTGCCAGGTGATTTCCCATCAGCGCACGCGCTACCGCTCTTAGCGCCTCCTGCGTCGAAGAGACCTGCGTCAGGATGTCGGCGCAGTAACGGTCTTCCTCCACCATGCGCTGCAGTCCCCGAACCTGTCCTTCAATGCGTCGCAGCCGCCGCACATTCGAAGCCTTGAGCGCTGGATCCACGCCCACTGCCTTCCGCTCCGATAGACGCTTTGCGGACGAGCTCGCGTTTTCTCCAGCCGAAATAATTTTCTGTTTATCGTTTTTTCGTGCCATACCTTCTCCCTGTATCTCAGGAAAGTTTCAACCGTCGCAACCGCAAACTGTTGGTTACAACACTGAAAGAGCTCAGTGCCATCGCCGCGCTCGCAACTACCGGGCTCAGCATTAATCCGAAGACCGGATACAGAACACCCGCCGCCAGCGGAATTCCGATTACGTTGTAAAGGAACGCCCAGAACAGGTTCTGCCGCATCACCCGCATCGTGCCACGCGACAGCGAAATCGCTCCCGCCACACTCGTCAGATCGCTCCGCATCAGCATTACATCGCCTGCTTCCATCGCAATGTCGGCGCCTGTCGCCATTGTCAGGCCAATATCCGCCTGCGCCAGAGCAGGTGCATCGTTAATCCCATCCCCCACCATCGCAACAACCTGGCCCTCTTGCTGCAGCCGTTTGATGGCATCCACCTTACCAGCCGGCAGCACTCCCGCAATCACCTCATCGACGCCCACCTCACGTGCAATCGCCCTCGCGGCGTGCTCGTTGTCCCCTGTCACCATCACCACTCGCAGCCCCTCGGCATGCAACCTGCGAATCGCCTCCGCCGCATTGGCTTTGATGGTGTCTGAGACCGCGATGACGCCGGCCGATACGCCCGCAATCCCAATCCAAAGCGCGGTCATGCCGTTCTCCGCGAAGCGTCTTCCAATCTCTTCCATCGACTTGGTGGCAATGCTGTATCTCCCCATCAGCGCAGAGTTTCCGATCAGCACCACCTCGCCCTCGACGAGTCCGACAACACCTTCTCCAGTCAGCGACTCAAACTCCTGCACGTGCGGAAGATCCAGACCGCGGTCCTGCGCGTACCGCACCACGGCCTCCGCGAGCGGGTGTTCGCTCGCACGCTCCAAGGCCCCTGCCACGCGAACGATTCTATTCTCAGCCTCTGCTACAGTTTCACCCGCGCGTGAAATGGCCACAACATCCGTCACTCGAGGACGGCCTACTGTAATCGTGCCCGTTTTATCCAGCACGACCGTGTCGATCTTCTCCAACCGCTGTAGTGCCTCGCCACCTTTAATGAGAATTCCGTAACTGGCTCCGCGGCCGGTAGCCACCATTACGGCCGTCGGCACAGCCAGACCCATCGCACACGGGCACGCAATCACCAGCACCGCCACTGCAGCGGCGGAGGCCTGCATCGCTCCGGCGCCCGGCGCAAAGATTCTCCACGCCGCAAATGTAATCGCCGCGATCGCCAACACCACCGGCACAAAGATTGCACTCACACGATCAGCTACTCGTTGGATCGGAGCACGCGACCCCTGCGCTTCCCGCAGCAGCCGCACAATCTGTGCCAGCGTGCCCTCCGCTCCAAGCCCACTCGCACGATACTCGAACGCGCCACGTTGATTGAGCGTCCCTCCCGTCACCTTGTCCAGTATTGTCTTCTCAACCGGCAGCGGTTCGCCCGTAATCATCGACTCGTCCACGCTGCTTCTGCCCGAGGTCACCCTTCCATCCGTCGGAATGCGCTCTCCCGGCCGTACGAGCACAACATCGTTTTCTCGAATCTGCTCAACCCGCAACTCGGCTTCGACCCCATCACGCATGACCGTCGCGGTGCGTGGTTGCAGCTGCGCCAGCTTCCGAAGCGCACTTGCTGTCCGCGCCTTCGCCCGGCTCTCCAGAGCATTTCCAGTCAGCACCAGCCCCACAATCAGTATTGAGGCTTCAAAGTAAACATCCGGAGCAACATCATGCGCGAGGAAAAAGTGGGGCGCAATGGTGCTTGCGGCCGAATAGGCAAACGCGGCCCCAGTCCCCAACGCCACCAGCGTGTTCATGTCCGCCGTTCTGTGTTTCAGCGCGGACCACGCCTTCACATAAAACCTCCGCCCAGCCCAACCCAGAATGAACCCGGCGAGGACAAACAAAAACCAGCGAATCCCATCCCCACTCAGTCGATACAACCACGGCAACGCGCTGCGCAACAGTGGATTAAGCACTCGCTCCGACCAGTCCATCAGCGGATCTTTTATCCGCTCCATTCCGCGCGCCCCGTTCTCGCTCATCAACGGCATTGAGAGTGTCATCGCAACCACGCCCGCAACCATGCTCACCCCGGCCTTCAACCGCAGCTGCCTGTGCTCCCGCGTCTGCTCTTTATCGTTCTCCTCCTGCTCCGCAATTGCGGACTCCAGCAGCGCAGGCATCTCCGCGCCATATCCCGTTCCTCGAACCGCATCCACCAATCCGGAGACGGTCGCAACCGCCGGATCAAACAGCACCGTCGCGTTATTCAGCATCAGATTGACGTTCGCATCTCGCACGCCGGGCTGCCCCGCAAGCGTTCGCTGCACAAAAGACTGGCACGCCGCGCACGTCATTCCGGTCACAGGAATCGTGACCCGCTCCTGCAAAGAGGGGGGCAAACCCTTACTGGTGCCTTCTATCCTCGTAGCCTCAACCATTTTTCACGACCTCTCAATTCGCGCCGCGAACCCAATGCGATCCACCGCACCCGCAATCTCCTCCGCGTTCGTCTTGTCAGGGTCGAATCTTATTTCAGCCGCCCCCACCTCCACCGGACCCACTTCAACTCCCCGCAGGCTTTGAAGCGCTCCAGTCACCCTCCGAACGCATCCCCCGCAATGCATTCCCTCTATCGACAACCTGAGAGTCTCTTGTGCCATCAGCACCTCCTAAAACATAAGATGCAAATACCCCCTAGGGGTATACATTTTTAAATCTTACTCCTCCACCTGGAAAGCTGAATACTTCGGCAAATTTCTCCGGTCCATTGCATCCCACGCACTGCTCCCATACACTAAATCTAGTTCCGTGAATTCCGAACGGGCGGTTAGCTCAGTTGGTTAGAGCGCCTGCCTTACAAGCAGGATGTCGGGGGTTCGAGTCCCTCACTGCCCACCATCTTTCTCAAAACATAATTGTTTCTGATGGTTTTGACGCCGTTCTTCTTCACGATATCTGCCGGTCGCGAACGAAATAGGGAGAGAGAATCTCCGAAGCGTTTCCTCGGGCGTCTCATGAAATTTAGATTTAGCGAAAACAAAATCCTGCCCCATCTACCACCAACTCATGAGAACATTGGGCCATGCGCAAGCTCTATGCAGCTCTCGTGCTATCTCTCATAGCGCCGCTGTCCCAGCTGGGAGCTCAACGCCCACCTATTTTGCCACCCCGCCTTATCAGTCTTCCCACTCCGGATTGCCGGGCAGGGAAGGCGTGCCACGGAAGTCACGGCCAAGTCCGCCTCATCGTCGACGTCCTTGAAAACGGAAAGCCCGGAGACATCCGCGCCGAACTAGGTAGCGCAGTGCTCGTAGATGCCGCCACCGCGGCCGTACAGCAGGCCGAATTTACCCCCGGATACTTCTTCGGAAAACCTGTCCAGATGAACTACGTCGTCACCCTGCGCTTCTAACCGCGCACACCCTATCGTTTCGCGCATCCGTTGTGAAACACCCTCGGCTTCGTCCACTCCTCATCGGTCGCAAACACGATACAGGTTTTTCCTGTCTCAGTATCGAGTCGCCAAGTGATGTCGCCCTGCCGGTAAAGCTGGTACCTTCCCACACCTGAGAACAAAGATCCACTCGGCGGTTTCAGATCACCGCCTGCCGCTCTGTCCTTTGCCTGTTGCGCGTTATTCTGGGCGTTCTCAGAAATCGCCGGCGTTGTCGCCACCGAAGGAACAGCCGGCAAAGAAGTCGGCGGATCCACTGTAGATTCCGTCGCCGGCGTCGTCACCACCGGCTCCGTCTTCAACACAACCGTCGCCGGATCCTTCGAGTTAGCCTTTCCGGCGGCCGCTCCGTGTTTCGTATCGTAGGAGTTATAGCCAACAAAAAGGAACAATCCCACCACCAGCAACAAAACAAAATACAGAACGCGTCGTTCCATCTTTCCTTCCCGCCCGTCCGGACTGCGGTAGATTCGCTCCCGGAACTTCATCATATGCAACGACATTGCTGCCGTTGCCATTCCCTTTATCATCTCCCTAACCCGCCCATTGAGCGATAAAAAGCCAACTTCCAGCAGTTACTATCTCGCTACTGGGACAACCACGAATTCCTGTCGATCTTGCCCTGGCACGAATCTTCACCGCCCGCGTTTGCGTCCAACATTTAGCTCCAGAGGAGTATCATCGACTCGTGCCCAAATATTCCATCGTCGTTCCCTTTCACAACGAGGAGGAGAACGTCACCACTCTCTACGACCGCCTCAAGGCCGTTATGGAGCAGGTAGGCGACTCCTTTGAGTTGGTCTTCGTCGATGATGGTTCACGCGACCGCACCTACCGTCTCCTGGAAGAAATTGCTGCAGTAGACTCCCGCGTTCTCGTCATCAAGCTCCGCCGCAACTTCGGTCAGACTTCCGCCCTCGCTGCCGGCTTTGACCACTCCCAGGGTGACTTCATCCTCGCCATGGACGGAGATCTACAGCACTCGCCCAGCGAGATTCCAACTTTTCTCGCTAAGCTCGAAGAGGGCTACGACGTCGTCAGCGGCTGGCGATCCCAGCGCGCCGATAACTTTCTTCTCCGCCGCATTCCCTCACGTGCAGCCAACTGGCTTATGGCCCTCCTCAGCGGAGTCGATATCCACGACTTCGGCACCACCTTCAAAGCCTACCGCCGCGAAGTCATCCAGAATATCCCTCTTTACGGGGAGATGCATCGCTTCATTCCCGCGCTCGCCTCCTGGTTCGGAGCCAGCATCTGCGAAGTTCCCATCTCCAATCCCGCACGCCTGGCAGGAAAGTCTCACTATGGAATCTCGCGCACAATCCGCGTCTTCTTCGATCTGTTGACCATCCGTTTTCTGCTCCGCTATATGACCCGTCCGCTTCATTTCTTCGGGACATTCGGGGCGCTCAGCATGGCCACAGGAATCGGCATGGCGATATGGCTCTTCGCCTTGAAGCTCATCACCGGCCAGCACATCATGTCACTTCACGGACCCATCTTCGTTATCGCGGGGGTTCTTATCCTCGCCGGAATCCAAATGATAGGCATCGGTCTCCTGGGCGAGTTGCAAGTCCGCCACTTCTACACCGCCTCACACCGCGCACCTTACGCTATCGACAGAATCCTCCGCCTGCGCTCCGAAGAAAGTCTCCTTCAGTAAGGCTTCTGCTCGATGGGCGGTAGCACCGCATCATCAGGTTTATCGGAGTCCAGCAGTTTCTTGTCTGCCTGCCTCTGAGCCTCCTTCGCGGAATCGGTAAACGCCGAAGCATCCAGCTCTCTGAGCCTCGCATCTGCCTCAACCAGCGGATCGCTCAACGACTCCAGATGGCTGGCAAACTTCGCAATACACGCCGCCTGATCAGCCGGATGCCTCCCCCCTGAAGCCTCAGCCTGCAACTCAGACTCAAGCCTCAGCGTCTCGTCCAGCGAATAACCTATCCCTCCAAACGTCACCCGGTCACGCAACACAAACACATCCTCATGCAGGCCTATCTCGCTTACAATCAGCCCTTTTTTTGCCAGTTCGTACGACTGCTTCCCGCACTCGTCCACAATCTCCGCTCGGCCCTTGTCTATAAGCTCGTGAGGATTCATAAGCGTATCTTGCGGCTTTCCCGCACGCCCGTGACAACCCGCAATCAATAATAAGAGGCCCACAACGGGGAGCCCACAGCACAACTGTCTCAGACTATTTCTCAAATCCCCGCTCTTCAAAGACCATCCTCGACCATCGCAGAAGAGTAACTCCGACAAAACAGATGCCCGAAATTTTGATAAGACTAACATCTCTTCGTACCATAGCAACAGGCCTGCAAATCTCAGCCCAAACTAGTCATCCCCAGACTGTTTCGCCAACTCCCTGCGAAAAGCCTGCTCGCGTTCCGCCACATAGCTCCTGTATCCCTCAGGATCGACAAACGGATTCGCCCCACCTTCCTTAATCCGTTGAAACTTCGCTTCCATACCGAAGTAACCTCCATGAGCTCCAAGAAACACATCGCACGGCAGAGCCTTCAACGTCCGAAACGTCTGTTCATAATCCTGCGCGATCCCCGGGTAAGCCGCATTCTTCACCAACCGGTACCCCGTATTAACATTTGGACTCCCCACAATTACGACATGGTAACTCTTGCCGCCGTCCGCCACCGTCATCGTCCAGGTCGTGCAGCCCTTCGTGTGCCCCGGAGTCTTATGCGCGACAAGAACTACACCGCCCAGCCGCACCTCATCGCCGTCGTGCAGCACCCTATCGACCTTCGCCGGAGGAAACTGACTGCCTGCCTCACTCCCATACTGAAAATCCGTCTTCCCTCCTGCCTCAATCAATGGAACATCCGCATCCATCACCATGTACTTCGCGCCTGTCGCCTTCACCACCGCCGCGCTTCCCGCCGCATGATCCCAATGCCCATGGATGATCAGCAAAATCTTCACATCCTTGAAGTGAAACCCGAGCGCCTCCACACTTTTCTCAATCTGCGGCACGCTCGTCGTCAAATTGCTGTTGATCAGGATGTGGCCCTGAGGCGTAGTAATCAGATACGAAGCCAGATCCTTACTCCCGACGTAATACACATTGCCCACGATACGAAACGGTGTATGAGGAGTAGTCCAGTCCGGATTGTCCTGCGAAAAAGCGGAACCAACAAAGAGAAGCGTCAACAATAAGGCGCGAAAGAGCATGAAGAAGCATAACTCTCTTGCATAGACCCTCGTTCCACATCCAATTCCAAACGATTAACCGGAGAGATTCCCGCTACTAAACCACAGCCCCACTCCGAATAACCTGCGCCCCAAACCGCTCCATCTCCTCAGCCTGCGGACTCGACTGCAGCAGCACCAGGTCCACCCCCACCGCTGCAAACTCCTCCAGCCGCTCCGCCACCGTCTCCGGAGTCCCCACAAACCCGCTCCGCAACCCGCGGTTCGAAACCGAATAATCCTTCAGCGAAATCTCCGTCTGCAGATTCGACCCCGTCACCCACTGCTCATAGTTCGCGTACCCACGCGCCGATTGCTTCACATCCGTAATCCGCTCCACCTCGCGCAGCGCCTCTACATCCGAGTCCCGCACAATCGCATACCCCGCCACCCCAAACGTCATCGGCGACAATCCCAGCTTCTCCCGCCGCTCCCGCATATCGGCAATCTTCGCCCCCACAGCCTCCGGAGCGTCCCCATGCATCAGGTAAGCGTCGCACTTCGTCGCAATCAGATTCTTCGCCGTCTCCGACTCACCACCTGCATACAAAACCGGCCGAGGCTTGCTCACCGGCTTGGGCGAAAGGACATTCTCCCGCACGTCGTAAAAATTGCCTTTGTACGAAAACCCCTGCTGCTTCCAGCAACCATCGACCACATCCAGCCACTCCGAGGTCCGCGCATACCGGTCGTCATGCTCATCGAAGTGCACGCCATACTTCGTGGCCTCATCCTTCCACCAGCTCGACACCACATTCAGCGTCAACCGCCCATGCGACATCACATCAATGCTCGCCGCCTGTTTCGCCAGCAACGCCGGATTATGAAACGTAGGCCGCACCGCCACCATCAGCTCCAACCGCTCCGTCACCGCAGCCAGTGCAGCGGCCGTCGACCAGGCATCCAGCGAAGGAGCCTCAACTCCCTTAATATCGTTGAGGTTCAGCTCCGCGATCAGCGTAAGGTCGTACCCAATCTTCTCCGCACGCCGCGTCAGGTCGCGAACATACTCCCAGCTGGCCGCCATCCCCTCGTCATCCACATTCCGCAGCCATCCACCGAAGACCGGCAACCAGTATCCGTATCGCATTAGCGCCCGACCCCGGCCAGTTCCTGCACACCAGCGCGCCGATCATTCACAATCTTCGCCTCCGCCTCCAGCCAGTCCGCCAGCCGAGCAAACGGATCGAACCCAACCACCTTCTGCCCGTCCGCAACGAAGTTCGAAAGCGCATTGATGTCGTAATAATTCCTCACGCCATCGCGATCATCCACCATAAACTCCACGCCGCCCAGCTCAATCCCCGCCGCAGCCATCAGTCGCTCCACCTCTTCGATCACCTCAGGCGGAGTATCGAATGCTTCCACCGTCAGTCCTGTCTTCGGAGCATCCACCGGGCAAGCCGCCCGCGTCAGCTCCTGCCCCGTAGGCATCTTGCAGATATCCGCCGGGCAAAGATCAAACGTCTCGCCCGTAATATGTATCTTGATCGCGTACAAATACTTACCATCCAGCACTTCGACGCGAACAATATGCGACCCTCGCGCGGGCACAAACTCCTGCACCAGCCCGGTCGAATCCATCCCCAGCGTGATCCCACCTTCAGCCGCCGAAGCCTCCGCCAGATGCTCCTTCGTCGAAAACTTCACCACGCCCGAGCCGCTCCCACCGATATTCGGCTTCACCACAACAGGGAAGCGCAGCCCCTCCGAAGCTCCAATCGCCTGCGACGCCCGATGAATCACCCGAGCCTTCGGATACCCCAGGCCCAATCCCTCCAGCATCGACAGCTGTGTAGCCTTCGACAACTCACTCCGAAAAGCCCTCACGCCATTCACAACGCGAACGCCGCGGTGCTCCAGATGCTCCAGAAATCCCATCGTGTAAAAAATCTGATCGCCATGCCCGCGATTCCACGCCGAAGGACTCATCTTGTTCAGCACCAGGGCGTACTTCTCCTCAGGCTTATCCCCCGGCCCATAGCTATGCTCCACCGCATTCAGCTTCACGTAGTTCGTCCCGCGCCTATCCAGTTCCGCAAACAGCGGCTTAAACCAGTTCGGCTGCTCATAGTAAATCGCAATCGGCAAATCCTGACGGGACATAAACTCTCCTTAGTTACCCACAAACAATCATCTCAAAAATCTTACTGTTACGAACCCGCACCTGAAATCTGATATCTCAAGTTTAGACGAAATCTTTGTCAGGACGCTTGGGCGTTGTGGCGTCGGCTCGGGCGCCCCCTCCCCCGTCGGAAATTGTGCAAAGTATTCGAAGTAGATACTTTAGGTCTGGACCAAGTAGAGGCTAAGGTCTGGACCTGGGATTCACCGAGGTGTTTTGTACTCAGGGATGCGGGGTCGCGGTCGCGTTTTGGAAAGTGTTCTTGTCAAGACCTACCAAGTGTATGCAACGAGAGTTGAGGGCCACTTTTCCCATACCCCTTTCTCTCCGCAATGCAAGACCTACCAGCTGCTTGTGCCCGTTTGGTGGTCGACTGACCGTGTTCGCTGACGGTGGAACAGCGTTCGAGGGCGGGCTACTGACTGAGTGAGTTAATGGAAAGTCCAGGGCAAATTTGAGCCCGGAAACGTGGCCCCGGCTACTTTGAGTTGGCGGCTTCAGCCTGTTATACTTTCCTTAGTGTGCTGGAGAGAACCGCCTCCTCCATGTCCTGATTCTGGCGTTATGGTGTAACTGGTTAACACGTCGCCCTCTCAAGGCGAAGAGTCCGGGTTCGAGCCCCGGTAACGCTACCAATCCCCCCTATGAGCTTTGAGACGTACCGATTTGCCGGAAACGATAAGTCGGAGTGTTGGTTAGCCAGGCCCTAGTAGATTTTTATTGATAAACCGTGAAAGTTGCTAGTCCCACGATTCGACGGGAGTCGGAACAATAGCCAAGTTGGGCGCAACGTAAACATGCAGGCTTGCGGAGCCCTCGATATGAGGATTCAACGATGAAAAGCTTCTTCAAGGTTATTGGTGCAGGCGGGTTGCTCTGCCTGCTGTGCGCCTTACCGGCTGCGGCGCAGATTGTGAACAGTGTGGACTTTACAACGAAGTTTCCATTTTACGCAGGCAATACGAAGCTGCCAGCAGGCAGCTATAAGATCATTCCTTCCGGATACAACGACAGTGTCCTACAGATCCAGGACGCGTCAGGGAAATATTCCGCATTCCTTGAGTACACTGCCAATCAATCAGCCGCCGGCCATACAACAAGCGAAGTCACGTTCAAGAAGTACGGTGACACGGATTTTTTAGACATGATCTGGATCCCGGGACAATCGTCGGGAGTTCAGATAGATCCGACCAAGGTCGAAATGAAGCTCGCTGCAAGCGGTCAGCCGCAGGCACACTCTGTTCCGAGCAAAGCA
>Ga0206964_10173_pt1 | contig 20141 bp, 26 predicted proteins | sample Alteio_BWOrgHeat_25_FD_152980 | JGI IMG/M metagenome (GOLD analysis project Ga0206964, IMG submission 152980) | Enriched cells from forest soil in Barre Woods Harvard Forest LTER site, Petersham, Massachusetts, United States -... | ecosystem: Environmental > Terrestrial > Soil > Temperate forest >...
CATGAGAATGGGCGCTGAAGGAATAAAGGTGATGACATCGGGCCGTTTAGGCGGTGCGGAAATGGCACGTACCGAACAATATAAAGAAGGAAGAATTCCATTGCACACTTTCCGTGCGGATATCGACTATGCTTTGGCTGAAGCTTTAACCACTTATGGTAAAATAGGTGTTAAGGTTTGGATCTGCAAAGGCGAAGTTTACGGCAAACGCGATCTTTCTCCAAACGAATTGCAGCTTCTTTATTTGTAAATTTTAGGATGTATAACGCTTTCTCAACGTTTACACCACGGATCAGGTCAACCACCAAACGCATTTTACGGGGTGAAGTTGGGCAGTTCTGTAACTTAGCGATTGAAGCGCCGCCTTGCTGAGCTTTTTCCTCTTCTTTGCGTTGCCTGATCAGTACAGACTTTTTTACTTTTTTAATTGCTTCTTCCATTGCCTGTTATTTTTTCTTTTCTGCGTGACCGCGGAATGTACGGGTTGGTGCAAACTCTCCCAGCTTGTGTCCAACCATGTTTTCTGTTACGTACACAGGGATAAATTTATTACCGTTGTGTACTGCGAATGTGTGACCAACGAAATCCGGAGAGATCATCGAACGACGAGACCAGGTTTTTACAACCGATTTCTTGTTTGAATCATTCAGCACCATAACTTTCCTATCTAAGTTATGATCGATGTAAGGTCCTTTTTTAATTGAACGAGCCATTATTTTTTCCTTCTTTCAATGATATAACGATCCGATGACTTCTTTTTGTCACGAGTTTTAAAGCCTTTGGCTAATAAACCTTTACGTGAACGTGGATGACCACCTGAGGCCCTTCCCTCACCACCACCCATAGGGTGATCTACCGGGTTCATGGCTACACCACGAACTCTTGGCCTGCGGCCCAACCAGCGTTTACGGCCGGCTTTACCTAACACAGCGTTAGCTTTCTCGCCATTTGAAACCGTACCGATAGTTGCCAAACAAGTCGACAAGATCATACGGGTTTCGCCTGAAGGCAATTTGATGATGGCATATTTACCATCACGTGCCGAAAGCTGGGCATAGGTACCTGCACTGCGTGCTATGGTACCACCCTGGCCTGGGTTAAGTTCAATATTGTGGATGATAGAACCAAGCGGGATGCTCTTAAGCGGCAATGTATTACCAACTTCTGGCGGGACGCTATCGCCTGACAGAACAACCATACCTACGGTTAATCCTTCAGGAGCTATCATATATCTTTTTTCGCCATCGGCAAAGTGCAATAATGCAATACGTGCCGACCGGTTAGGATCATACTCGATAGTTGCAACTTTTGCAGGGATATCAAATTTATTACGTTTGAAATCTATTAACCTGTAAGCTTGCTTATGGCCACCACCTAAATAGCGCATGGTCATTTTACCGCTGTTGTTACGTCCGCCTGATCTGGTGTTCACCGAAACCACCAATGTTTTTTCAGGAACATTAGTTGTGATATCCGATGTGCTGGTATCAATGCGGAAGCGGGTACCGGGCGTAACCGGTTTAAATCTTTTAACTGCCATCTCTTTATTTATATGCCGCTATAAAAATCAATTACTTCTCCGTCTTTCAACGTAATGATCGCTTTTTTGTAAGTAGCAGCGCGTCCTGAAACGGCTCCGGCCTTAGTATTGCGGGTCTTTAGTTTACCAACGTATTTCATGGTGTTTACCGCTTTAACGTTTACACCATACATTGCCTCAATGGCTCCTTTTATCTGAATTTTGTTGGCCCTGTGGTCAACTTTGAAAGCATAACGGTTAAGCTTCTCGGTTAAGCGGGTTACTTTTTCAGTAAGTAAGGGTTTCTTTAAAATTTCCATATTTACTTAGCTAATGCTTCCTCCAAAGTTTTAAGAGCACCTGTGGTTAAGATCAGCTTGCCTGCGTTTAACACGTCATAAGTGTTTAACTGGTCGGCAACAATCACCTTAGTTTTTTTCAGGTTCCTGCTTGATAAATACACATTGTTATTTGCAGCGCCCAATACTAAAAGCGTTCTTACATCACCGGCGTTTAAGTCGGTAGTAAACTGTACATAGCTTTTAGTTTTAACAGCCTCGAAAGTAAAATCTTCAACTACCACGATGCTGCTATCTTTTGCTTTGTATGATAAAGCTGATTTACGTGCAAGGGCTTTTAGTTTTTTATTTAACTTGAAGTGGTAATCGCGCGGCTGCGGACCGAATACACGGCCACCACCATTAAATAACGGTGATTTTACGCTACCGGCACGGGCGCCGCCTGTACCTTTTTGCTTATATAATTTGCGGGTTGAACCTGCAATTTCATTACGCTGTTTTGATTTGTGCGTTCCCTGGCGTTGGTTAGCTAAGAATTGCTTTACATCTAAATAGATAGCGTGATCGTTTGGCTCGATTCCGAATACGGACTCAGGAAGCTGCACCTTGGCACCTGTTTCTTTACCTGATACATTTACTACGTTAACTTCCATGTTATTTATCCACTATTACGAATGAACCCTTAGCCCCTGGGATGGAACCTTTAACTACCAATAGGTTTTGCTCGGCAAATACCTTAACCACCTGTAAGTTTTGAACCTTAACACGTTCGTTACCCATTTGGCCGGCCATACGCATACCCTTAAATACACGCGAAGGCCATGACGATGCACCCATTGAACCCGGAGCACGTAAACGGTTATGCTGACCGTGAGTTTGCATACCCACACCACTGAAACCATGACGTTTTACAACACCCTGGAAACCTTTACCTTTTGAAGTACCCACCACATCAACAAAATCGCCGATCTCAAAAATATCCACAGTGATCGTGTCACCTAAGCTTTTTTGATCTTCGAAAGTTTTGAATTCAACCAGACGACGTTTTGGCGTGGTACCGGCTTTGGCGAAATGGCCTTTTAAGGGAGAAGTAGTGTGTTTGTCTTTTTGCTCACCGTATGCAAGCTGTACAGCTGCATATCCATCTGTTTCAACAGACCTGATCTGAGTTACCACGCAAGGGCCAGCTTCGATCACAGTACAGGGGATGTTTTTCCCTGTCTCGTCGAAAATGCTGGTCATTCCTACTTTTTTACCAATTATTCCTGACATTTTCTTTATTTTTTTTGTGCTCATCGAGGCAGTAGGGCCACGTTCAAAGCATATTATCCCCCGTTAAGGGACGGCAAAGATAGCACTTTTCAATTAAATGTCAAATAGTGAGCGAGATATTTTTCAATATTTATTTTGAGGGGGAATTTGGGGGTGGCGGCTAAGCAAAAAATCTGTTTAAACAGCTAAATCCTGGTGAAATCGATGTGTTGATGATCGTTTATTATTTCAACTAATGTGTCCGTCAATTCAACTCCGAGGTCCAATTTGCTTTTTTCAAAGTTCCTCCAGATAATTTTTATTGGCTGATCGTATTTAAAAACGCCGAACCCGCCGCATAAAAGATCATTAAAAGCACTTAAATTATGGCCGGTTTTCCAATTTAGATCTTTTGTTAAGACTTTATCAATTTCGTCGTAAAATGAGGGCAGATCAGAGAAATTGTTTCCGTCAATAATGATAGTTTTCTTTTCCATACAGGTAGACTCAGTGTCAAAGTATAAATTTAAGAACTTTGCATTTATAAATTCAGAGATCTTATTTAAACGTCAATTGAACCACAGCCAGGTTTAGTAATGGCGGTGCGACTTGCAATCACAAAATATAATTTTACATTTATTGCCTGACTACAGGAAACAACCAAAACCGAATGAAAAAATTGCTCATCGTTATGTGCCTGCTGCCCATGGCAAATTTTGCACAAACAACCTTCAAGTACATATCGTTGCCTAAACTAGTGATTGACAGTGTAACAAAACTACGTACCTTACGGGTAACCACACCGGTTGACGGCGCTAACAAGGATAAATTAGCGGTGGTACTGAACAAATGGTTTGCACAAAATTATACGGGGACAAATAACGACAGTACAGGAGCCAGGAATGATGCGAAAGTTTTACATGGAGAAGGACTGATTACGGGGTCTATTACTTCCAGGCGCTTAGGAAATAATGACATGGGCGACCGGGTTGACAAGCTGACAGTCAATGTCCCCCCGGTAAACTATAAGGTAAGGTTTACCGTCGAAGTTATAATTACGGCCGGGAAATACGAAATTGTTATAAATCATTTAACACTTGAATTTTTTGATATGGCCGCACCATTTGAGCTGTATTATACAGGGAGTTTTCCGACAGTAGTGGTCCCTGCCGAAAACAGGGGAACAGATTTGGGCGATATATATGTCCGTATGTTCGAAGACATTGACTTTAACCTGCATGATGTTGCAAAAAGCGCTCAAAAAAATATCACGAAAGCCAGAAAAAAGGGCGATTTGTAGAATTTCCACCCTTATCTCGTCTTCGTTAAAGATAATAAACAGGACTAAATAAAAGCATGCACTGTTACTGTTTCAACAGCTTCTTTTTTTGAGCGTCGAACTCGGCCTGGGTTAACGCACCTGAATCAAGCAACTCTTTTAGCTTTTTTAACTCATCAGCCACTGAATACGGCTGCTTTGCTGTTGACTGGGCGCAGGGCGTAACTTCGCAGGCTAAAATTGCATCGTCGATATATAAGGAGTAATTAAAGATCCCTCCCGGATATACGATGAACAAATACTTATCGGCCCCGCTGAAATTATTTTTTTTAATAGTTTTAATAACAACAGCCCCGTTTGTAAATTGCCTCGGTAAGCTACGGGTACGACTGCCCGGCCGCGGAAGGCCTCTTTCCTCCAGGTATAAAAACGAGCCGTCGGCAGATGAGCCTTTGCCAAGCCTCACGGTATCGTTTACATGATACGTTACGCCATTAGTTGCTTTGTATTGAGTAATATCTTGTGCTTTAGTTAGAAATGGCGCCAATAGGCCCATAAAAATTAATTTTCTCATGATATTTCGGTTATAAAGGCAGTAATGTTTAATACAACCATTTAAACGACGATATGTTGTTAAAATTTTATTTTTACAGGGCAACAATGCCCACCGCCGGCAAAATATAGGACAGTGGGATATCTATCTTTTCGCCGGAATAACGATGAACTTTTAATCCCTTATCAGCTTTTCCCCGCCGGCCTGAAGGCAGGCACCACATTATTAACCGGCTTTGTTGATTTCAGGTAGTTATAAATAGCATCGATATCGGCATCGGTTAAATTTCTGAAATCCTGCCAGGGCATCGGTGGCAGCAACATACGTTCGCTATCCAAACCTTTATACTTACCATGGCGCAAAGCATTTTTAAACTGATCCTCTTTCCACTGGCCGATGCCGGTATCGTCGGAGGTGATATTAGCAGCAAACGAGGTACCCCAGGGACCAATGGCTGCAGTAAGATCCCCCGCAAACACAACCAGTCCGTTTTTAATGTCATTAGTGCCGGCTACCGGAATTGGCGCGGTGGAAGGAAAGCCCGATAACATCCTCGATGAATCGACGTAAGGCCCCTGCGGCCCCATTTTCTTAGGCGAATGACAATCGTTGCATCCCATTGCAGCCACCAGGTAATTGCCGCGTTTAATAAGGCTGTCTTTTGCGGGAGGTGTAGCGGCGGCGGCTTCCTTAGCGGTTTTGGCCGGGTCGCAGGAATTTAATGACCATGCAAAAATTGCGATGGCGATAACCATGATTAGTTTTTTCATGTTCAGAGAGATTTAATTGTAAACAGATAACAGGTATCCAAATATAAAAAAAATCATATAAAACCAAATCGGGGACTGTGTCAAAAAACCAGCTACCATTTTGGGCTATTGTTGGAAAGATTATCAAATATTTTATCTTTACAGTATGAAACTATTTTGTTCCCTGGCGGCGGTTATGCTGACTTGCCAACTCTCACAGGCACAGTTTGTCGTAACCAAGGATACCGGAAAAACAAAAAACGATGACAGGGTTTTTACGTCTGTTGAACTTGCCCCGGAATTCCCGGGCGGATACCAGGCTTTCAGTAATTACTTGGGTAAAAACCTCCAATACCCAAAAGTAGCCCGTTTACTTGGCATTAACGGCAGGCTTGTGGTATCCTTTATGGTTGATGAGCGTGGCCATGTTGTTGACGCTACCCCAAGAAATTGTGTAGGTGCGGGCTGCGAAGCTGAAGCTGTACGGCTTTTAGAGGCTTCGCCGGTTTGGAGACCAGGGATACAGAATGGGCGCCCGGTAAGAGTACAGTATAATGTACCCATAAATTTTTCGCTTGGCGGAGGACCAGCAACAACTTATATCGGGAATTTAAGAAATTCCAAATATGGTTTTGTGTTTAACATCAAAGGCGTTTTATACACCATTGACGATGCGGAAAAAATACTTGGAAAAGCATTTCCATCAGACCAGATAGAAGTTGCGGAACCGTTTTACAATTATAACAAAGTTGAAAAATTTGAAATGCCCGATAAAAAAGAAGTTTACTTAATCATCTTAAAAAAATCATGAAACTAATAATTACGTTCCTTTTATTATTTGCTGCCGGAGCACTTTTTTACGGCTGTAAAACAACAGCGCCAACCAACAGCCGCCTGGGTAACGCCACACGCGAAGACAAAAACGGGTGGATCTACATCCACTTGTCAGGTTCGCCGGCTGATGTTGGTTACCAACACGGCTACCTCGTCGCTAAAGAGATCGACACCATGATCAAAGTATTGCAGTATTATCTGCCCAGCAGCAGCGGCAAGGATTGGGCGTTTTACCGCGGTGCGACGCAACGTTTTGTATGGAAAAAGATAGACAAGGAATACCAGGACGAAATAAAAGGGATTGTTGATGGTTTGCAGGCAAAGGGCTTTAAATATGATACACTGGATATTGCCGCCATGAATGCCTATTATGAGTTGCCCGGGTATTACGTGCCCACATTAATGGACAAAGCAAAACCGGGCAGCGGAAATAACAGGGCGCCGGGCAATTGCAGCGCATTTATTGCCACCGGCAGTTTCACTAAGGACCATAAAATAGTGATTGCCCATAATAACTGGACCGACTATATTGTAGGCGAGCGATGGAACGTAATAGCCGATATTAAACCCGAAAAAGGCAACGAGATATTAATGGATACCGGCCCCGGCTTTATCCATAGCGGGGATGATTTTTTAGTTACCAAAAGCGGCATAGTGATCACTGAAACGACAATTACGCAGTTTAAGGGTTACGATACTACTAAAACGCCCGAGTTTGTACGGGCCCGCCGCGCGGCACAGTACAGCAACAGCATTGATGATGCCGTGAAAATTATGATCACCGATAACAACGGCGGTTATGCCAACGATTGGCTCATCGGCGATTCCAAAACCAACGAAGTGGCCAAACTGGAACTCGGCTTAAAGGACTATAAGCTTTGGCGCTCAAAAGACACCGCCTTTATCGGCACCAACTTCGCCACCGATCCTAAGCTGGTTAAAGAAGAAACCACTTTTGATGTAAATGATCAAACCACATCGCCAAATGCCCGCAAGAAACGGATGGAGGAATTGGTGCATGTTAAATATAAGGGCAAACTGGATGACTCCACTGGCAAAACCATTGAAGGCGACCACTACGATGCACTTAATAATAAATCGGCTTATGACCGTTGTGTAATTGACGGCCACGTGGACCAGGACCCTTTGGGCTGTAAAGAATTCGACGAGCCTCCGTTCTTCCCAATGGGCGCGGTGCAAGGCAAAGTAGCAACGGCCGACGAGGCCGGTAAGATGCAATTCTGGGCACACATGGGCCACCCAGGCGGTGATGATTTTTTAGCGGCGCCGTTCCTTAAATTGCATCCTGAATACGCGAAAACGCAGGCTAAATATTTGAGAGATATGAAGGCTTACCCGTGGACGTTGTTTACGGCATCCAACTGAGCTAAATAGTATATTTATCCTATAGTTAACGCAACGGCATTTAATGATATTTGGGTTATCCCATCATTAAATGCCGTTTTTTATGCATTTTGATTACGAACTCTGCTCAAAAATTACCAGGACAATTACCTGCGCCGCAGCATTCCTGTGTTTTTCCTACAGCTCCATTGCACAAAATTTAATGGCGTATAACAACAACAATACCGAGCTCTTCCACACCGACGGGAAACTGACTATAACGCATGGTGCAACTGATGCTGAGTGCCGCGACCCGCGCCCGGATGAATTGGCCGCGATCAATAAAGCCCGGCAGGTGATTGACAAATACATCGGAGGGGCATTACAGCAGATGGGGTGGCAAACCAGGAACAGCGACCAGGTAAGCATCAGCATCGCAACCCACCCTAATCCCTACCGGCCTATGTTTATCTGCAGCCGCGCGTTCGATTTAACCGCAAGTCCCGACCCCAACAGCGCCTATGGTAAAAAACTCAATGATTCCATCCGGTTTTACCAAAGCCAAACCAATCAGGCCGCTATATTAAGGTCGGTTATTTTAGGGGAAATGCAAAACATTAAGATCAGAATAACTGAAAATTACCCCTATTTAAAAACAAAGTACGACCATGGTGCGGAAGACAAGTACACCGTTTTGCACGTACCCGGCGCAGGCTACGCGTACCGTTTAACCGAACCTGAACAAGGGGCCGAAGCCGGTGTTCCGCCAGACTATAAAACCTACCTGTTATTAGGTAACTGGACCGGCGCCGACATGAACTTTAACACTTATGTAAAGTACCCTTTTGTACACAAAACCGGGGGGCCTTACATCGAAACATTCACCATCCAGATCATCGGGCCGGCATCAATAGCTGATAAGATCATTCATAATGTGGATTGGGTGGCGCTGAGCGCGGCACTCACAAAGTAAATGTGATTGACTATGAGAAAGGATTGTTAACTATATTTTTTCTTTTGTTTCACACTGATTGGTTCATATGTCGTTTTGCGTACGCCATTTTTGTCTGGTACTGACATTTTATAAGGCTCCCTTCCATTATTAACCTGTTTCCTTGCCTGGTAAAATATTGACAGATCACCTGCTAAGAAACTCGCACCATATTTTAACAAATCCCGATTAGTATTTTCAACGCTAAATTTTATCTTTTTATCAAAGGCTGGATCCCCAACTGGAAAATTATAGCTATGTGCCTTTTTAAGAGGCTCAATAATTTTAGCCAAACTGGTTATTGACACGCTATTCCAATCATATTCAAAAAAATCATTACTATCTCCCTCACCTAAAACTAAATTATAAAAATAGGGATAGTCAGTGGGATAGCTTGAGCTACTAATTTTTACATAGCGTTTGCCATTTCGAAAAACAATTGTTGTACTGTAGGTTTTTATCTCTGCTTTATCTCGCTTAAAGCCACTTTTCGCCATCGTTTGTTCTACTATCGATAAAATATTTTCGGCAAAAGCAGTTTGTTCCGGCGAAGGATTTTCAGTAATTATGGCACTTTCAACCGTACCTCTGTTTTTTCTAAAAAAGCCGAACAGCCCCATTTAATGTCTTTTTATATGTGCAAGTTACTGAAAAGTTTTACTCGGACATTAATCTTCGGATCAATTCAGCGCTTTGTTTATTCCCTTCTTCCAGCCTGCCTTTAAAAAAGGATTGCACATCATTAAAGTGTTTTTTATAGCCCTCCATATCACCATAGCCGATAATGGATGACCACTCCCTTACGGCCGAATGAAACTCCAGATCGTCGCCGCGAATGGTTTTGTCGTATACGGCGGTAATTATTGATTCTTCGAGGAGGTCATCATTCTTAAACAAATATTCGGCAATACCAAGGCGTAGCCGGAATGGCGGCGTTTGGCAGATCAGGTTATCATAAGGGTTTACGCCAAGATGGTACCAGGCATCAACCATACTCAGTATACTTAAGTGTGAATTTGGTTTCTGCTGTTCAGGTTTTTGGCCAAGGGAGAACTCCCGCATTACCGTATCATTCAGCATAATGGGCTTGCGGCTTTCGTGAAAAACGAAATCGCGGGCGCGGTACAGCCTTTCCCTAAAAGCCTGCTCCTCTTCCTTGATCATCAGCTTAAACAATTCCGATTCGGACACCGCATACCGCTTAACCTGCTGCCGGGCATAAGGGTTCATGATGGCCAGGCCGCCGTAAACGTGCGCCTTATAGCTGAAGATGCGCAGCGTGGTGAGTATTTTTACATTATCTATGCCGCCGAGATAGGATGCATTTTCCCACGGGAAAAAGCCAGCTTCTTTCCAGGCCGTACCCATACTTTCGAACCCGACATGGGTTACCGCCTGGGTATCGGCAACAATTTTATCGTGTTCGTGGTAATTAGCCATCTCTACTATGTCAGTTTCCAAAGCGGTAAACAGGTCGAGCATCCGTTGGTAAGCTGCTGCATCGGCCCTGTGTTTGATTAAGATCAACTTTTGACCCTTCGGCGGAAAGCCCGGCCCGTGCATCGCATGGAAGGTAATGATCTGAGCATCGGCGGGCAGATATTTTTCAAAGGTTTCAATCTCCGGGGTTTTTACCGAAGTTTGGCCGGCCACAATGGCGCCGTACTTGGTAGCGGGGCCGCATTCGGCAACCACGCGGACGAGGCTCTCGGCTTCAACCGAATAAATTATAAGATCCGAGGAGCGAGCAACATCTTTGCCACTATCCAAAATGCGTATACCAAACGGGGAAAGTTCATCTTCCAGTTTTTGCCTATTTTCGGGCAAATCGCAGCCGCAAACAATATAGCCGGCCTTTGTAAACGCCTTCGCATACAAACGGCCCATATCGCCCAGGCCAATAATACCAATATTCATGTTGCTAAGATATTGTTTTGAGAGGAGATAAAGAAAGTCCATGGTCCATAGTCGATGGACCATAGTTTTATTAAGACGATTATTATTGCCCTGGTCCATGGACTATCGACCATGATCTGTAACAAATCTCAATCTCATATCTCATATCTCACTTGTAAATACTAATTTTACTTTATAAACATGTTTTATGGTTAGGATAGCTATTATCGCAGTATTTATTTGTTTTGGATTTTCAATGTGCTTTGCGCAAGACAGCGCAAGAAAAAGACCTGCAGCAAAGCCTCATCATATTTACAAATATCGTGGCGAGGCCTATCGGAAATTCAAAGTTGATTCGGCGGCAAAAGCTGCCACTCCACAGGTTCCGGTAAAAAAGGATTCGGTAACCGCCACTGCCGTACCGCCGGCTGCCCCCGCTAATAACAGCCTGAACGGTCAGTACCAATACCTCCTGAGTAAAGTTTATAATTATCAGCGTCCATTGATCTCGGCGCTTTGGAAAAATGCGTCGGATACCTTAAACGTTAACCGCCGTAAACTAAAGGACGCGCAAAGCAAACTAAGCCTTCAAACTAAAACCATTGATAGTTTAAATACTGATATAACAGCAAAAGATAAAGCGATTGCGCGTACCGATGACGTAGATGTGTTTGGTATTTTGCTGTCGAAAACTACTTATAATATTATCGCATGGGGCCTGGTTGCTTTATTTGCGGTGATCGCGTTTATTGTTATTGTGCGATCCGGAAGCTTTAAACGGGAGGCCCGGTACCGCAGCGAACTGTACACCGAACTGGAAGAAGAGTTTAAAACCTACAAAGCTAAGGCCAACGAAAAAGAAAAGAAACTGGCCCGCGAGCTGCAAACCGAGCGCAATAAACTGGATGAGTTGCTGGGGAGGTAGCCCCCCAACCCCCTGAAGGGGGAGGAATAGTTATAGATAAAGTATTCAACTAAAAAGTTTCTCCGACTATAGGCGGAGGTTATTTGGCATGGCTGTAATAAAACCCACACTACGCATTTTTGACTACGATAAAACTATTGAGTTTTACGTAGACTGGCTGGGCTTTAAAATAGATTTTACCCACACTTTTGAGCCGGGCACACCTAAATTTATGCAGGTTTCCTTACGTGACGTTGTATTTCACCTGTCGGAACACCATGGCGACGGCAGCCCGGGCGTACATATTACTGTTGAAGATTTTAAAGGGCTAAAAGAGTACCATGCCCAATTGATCGCCAAAAAATACAAGTACAACCGACCCGGCCTGGAAGTGCCTTTTTGGGATGATAAATCCATCACCATGACAGTGCACGATCCGGTGGGGAACAGGATCATGTTTACCGAAGTTATTAAATGAAGGCCTATCTTTTTGGGTGGAACCCGCAGAAATTTGAATGGGCCAACCTGGAGGACGATATTAAAAAGTTAACGGAAACCGGGCACCTGGAAGATAACTGGAGTGTGATCAGCCATAAGAGCATTAAGCCCGGCGACAGGGCCTACATCGTAAGGGTAGGTGTTGAGCCGAAAGGAATATTTGCATCGGGCACCATAGCTGCCGAAGCCTACCCGGCCTTTCGCAATGGCAGGCATTATTATCGCATTACCGTGGCGTTGGACGTTTTGCTGAACCCGGATAAAGAACCCATACTCTCGCTGGATATTTTAAAAACCGGCAACCTGGCCGCCCAGAACTGGACACCCCAGGCATCGGGCATTTCCATAAAACCACAACTGGTTGACGAACTGGAAGGTGTTTGGTTTAATTTTTTAGGCTCGACCGGTAAATGGGAAATTTGATATTGCTTGTGCAAATATAAACGCAACAAAAAGTCCATCCGCAAAACGAATGGCCTTTTTAATATCTGATCTTCCGGTACTTCCACACTTTGATCTCAACTTCAACACTGCGTACAATTCAAGTGTTATTTTGGGGTTAATCAAATTTAAATTTAGCGGTTGGAAGCATTTTTTTAAGGTGCTCTTTTTCCTGTGCGTCAAAAATATTCCAATTCATCCAAAATTCTTTTACTGAACGTAGCTTTTCAAATCCATCGGGCATTTTCGCTAGGTTCATTTTAAATAAACCGACGTGGTTTAGATTGGGTAATTTCCCCAAAACAGATATTGCCGCGGCCCAATTAAATTGCTTGTAATAACCAAGTTGAACTGTCGTTAACTTCTGTAAGTTGGAGCATGATTGAGGTATTTCAACGATAGGGTTTTCGCATATATCTAACTCTCTAAGCACCCTTAATTTTCCAATTTCCGGCGATATCTTTATAATTTTATTCTTACTAATATCAAGCTTTGTAAGGTTTCTAAGTTTATAGACGCATTTTACTCCGTCGGTGGTTAGCTTATTCTCGCTTAATTCTAAAACACTGAGGTGCTTTAATTTGGACATTTCAGCTGGCAGTTTGGAAATGGAATTGTTTTCTAAATTGAGACATTTCAGTTTTTTTATTTTCGCGATTTGTTTAGGAATGTATTCCACGTCGGCGTACCACATTGTGATAGTATCCAGATTTGGTAATAAACTAAGTTCAACAGCAGGAAACACTTTAAAATGATTATAGCAGAGATTTATGTTATTTAAACTCCCAAAATCGCCTGTTTTTAGATCAAGCTTTGTGAGTTTATTATCAAAAAAACTTACATACTTTATTTTTAATCTTTTAATTGGTGCGGGTATTTCTGAAAATTCGTTTCCGTCCAACCACAAATCTTCCAATGTTTTTAACTCTAATATTTCCTCCGGCAAAGTGGACAACTTATTTTTTCCTAACCACAGAGCTTTTAATGTTTCAAGTTTTGATAATACATCACAAACTTGAATCATATTTAATTGAGGATTATCCTCTAAATTAACTTCACGCAATCTTTTCAAATTAGATATTTCGACGGGTAAAGCCGTGATTCCTACATTGTCTAAATCCAATTCTTCGAGATTTTTCAAGTCCGCTATTCTATTAAATCCTGAAATCTTAATATCAGAGATCCATAATTTTTTAAGATTTTTTAGCTTCGCTAAAATTGATATAGCGTAGCTGACGTCAAAATTATCACTTGATTCTAAGTCTATTTCTTCCAGGTTTCTCAATTTTAATATTTGTTGTGAGAATTTGTTCAGGCTATCCCCTGATAAAGCAAGTTTTTTAACCTTATCAGAATCATTGATAGCTTCTGAAACCGACCTATAAATCACTTCATGAACGACTTGACTAAAACCCTTGCTAAGAAAAAAAAAAAAAGAGGATGACTAAAGAAATTCTTTTCATTATCAGGTGGAAATTAATGTGGGTGTGGATTGTTTATCAAATAATTGTAAGTCAATGGCTGCCAACTGGCGTTAATAAATGTACGATGCAAATTCATAACTTATTCCATAGCTTCTTAAAAGAAAAAAGGCCACTCTTTGCAGAATGGCCTTTTTAATATCTGATCTTCCGGTACTATCACACTTTGATTTCAACTTCAACGCCGCTTGGCAGTTCAAGTTTCATCAGCGCATCAACAGTTTTTGAATTTGAACTGTAGATGTCCAATAACCTTTTGTACGAACATAACTGGAATTGCTCACGTGCTTTTTTGTTCACGTGCGGTGAACGCAAAACGGTGAAAACTTTCTTTTCAGTTGGTAAGGGAAGTGGTCCGCTTACTACAGCGCCTGTCGGCTTTACTGTTTTTACGATCTTCTCGGCTGACTTGTCAACCAGGTTGTAATCGTACGATTTTAATTTGATCCTGATTCTTTGGCTCATCTTTTTAATTGTTACTCACTATAAGAGCTATTTGTTATAGTGATTATTTGAAAATTTGTTTATTTGAAAATTTGAAGATTGAAAACGGCCAATTTTCAAATCGGCACATTTTCAAATCTTCAAATTAGTTTATGCAGCACTGGTGCCACCACGTTTACCTCTCGCTTTCGCAACTACTTCTTCCTGTACGTTACGCGGTGCTTCTGCATAGTGATCAAACTCCATAGTTGAAGTTGCACGGCCCGAAGTAATGGTACGTAACTGGGTTACATAACCAAACATTTCAGACAATGGCACTGTTGCCTTAATTACCTGTGCACCTGCGCGCGAATCCATGCCCAAAAGCTGGCCGCGACGACGGTTCATGTCACCGATAACATCACCCATGTTTTCTTCAGGGGTAAGGATCTCGATCTTCATGATCGGCTCCAGCAATACCGGTTTACATTTTGGCAATGCTTCGCGGTAAGCTGATTTTGCTGCGATCTCGAAAGATAACGCATCCGAATCGACTGCGTGGAACGAACCATCGATCAAACGTACCTTTAAGCTGGTTAACGGGTAACCGGCTAATACGCCATTATCCATTGCCGCTTTAAAGCCTTTTTCAACAGACGGGATAAACTCACGTGGGATTGCACCACCGCTGATCTCGTTCACAAACTGTAAGCCTTCCTGGCCTTCGTCGTTAGGAGATACAATGATCTGTATATCGGCAAATTTACCACGACCACCGGTTTGTTTCTTATAAGTTTCGCGGTGTTGTACAGTACCAGTAATAGCTTCCTTGTAAGCAACCTGTGGCGCACCCTGGTTAACTTCAACCTTAAACTCGCGTTTCAGGCGGTCCATGATGATGTCCAGGTGAAGCTCGCCCATACCCGAAATAATGGTTTGGCCGGTTTCTTCATCAGATTTCACACGGAAGGTTGGATCCTCTTCGGATAATTTACCTAAAGCCATACCCAATTTATCCACGTCAGCCTGAGTTTTTGGCTCAATAGCCAAACCGATTACCGGCTCAGGGAAGTTCATCGATTCCAGTACGATCGGGTGTTTCTCGTCGCAAAGGGTATCGCCTGTTTTAATATCTTTAAAGCCTACCACCGCAGCAATATCACCAGCCCCAACGTTAGGGATCGGGTTTTGCTTGTTGGCATGCATCTGGAAGATCCGCGAGATCCGCTCTTTGTTTTGCGACCTCATGTTATACACATACGAACCTGCTTCCAGGTTGCCTGAGTACACACGGATAAAGCACAAACGGCCTACAAAAGGGTCAGTTGCAATTTTAAATGCTAAAGCTGCAAAAGGCTCTTTTTCTGATGGCTGGCGTACAATTTCTTCGCCGGTATCAGGGTTATGACCAACAATACCTTCAACATCCATAGGCGAAGGCAACAGTTCCATCACATAATCAAGCATGGTTTGAACACCCTTGTTTTTGAACGACGAACCGCACACCATTGGTACGATCTTAGCATCTAAAACAGCCTGGCGCAAAGCATCTAAAACTTCACGTTCGGTAATGGTATCAGGCGCATCAAAGAATTTCTCCATCAGGCCTTCATCATATTCAGCAACCGATTCAAGCAATTTCTCTCTCCACTCGGTAGCTTCCTCGATCATATCCGCTGGGATAGGCACTTCGGTAAAGGTCATCCCTTTATCATGCTCATTCCAAACGATACCTTTCCAGTTGATCAGATCCACAACACCTTTAAAGTTCTCTTCAGAACCAATTGGCAACTGAAGCGGAACGGCGTTACTGCCCAGCATCGTTTTTACCTGTTTTACAACATTTAAAAAGTCGGCGCCGCTGCGGTCCATTTTATTTACGAAGCCGATACGGGCCACGTTATAGTTATTGGCAAGCCTCCAGTTGGTTTCGGATTGCGGCTCAACACCGTCAACTGCCGAAAACAGGAACACTAAACCATCCAGTACACGTAACGAACGGTTTACCTCAACGGTAAAATCCACGTGTCCCGGGGTATCGATAATATTGATGTGGTAGCTATGGCCACGGTATTTCCAGTCGATAGTAGTAGCCGCCGAAGTGATGGTGATACCACGCTCCTGCTCCTGTGCCATCCAGTCCATAGTTGCGGCGCCTTCATGTACTTCGCCAATTTTGTGGCTAAAGCCCGAATAATAAAGGATCCGCTCCGTTGTGGTGGTTTTACCAGCATCAATGTGCGCAGCAATACCTATATTTCTTGTATATTTTAGATCTCTTGACATATTAATTATTGATTGATTGAATTATTGAATTATTGATTGAATTAATAAACCCAATAATTCAATAACTCAATTTTCTATTTAATGAATCCACAAATTACTGAATTACCGATTAGCATAACATTACCAAATCAATAATTCAATAATTCAATAATTCAAAATTAAAAACGGAAGTGCGAGAACGCTTTGTTGGCTTCGGCCATTTTGTGCGTATCTTCTTTCTTCTTTACAGCAGCACCTTCACCTTTAGCAGCCGAGATGATCTCGCCGGCTAATTTTTCCATCATGGTTTTTTCGCCACGACGACGAGCGTAGTTGATCAGCCATTTCATACCTAAAGCAACTTTACGCTCGGGACGAACTTCTGTTGGCACCTGGAAGTTAGCACCACCTACACGGCGGCTTTTTACTTCTACAGCAGGCATTACATTGTTTAAGGCCTTTTTCCAGGTATCTAAACCACTTTCGTTGGTTTTCTTTTCAACAATTTCAACTGCGTTATAAAATATAGCGTATGCGGTAGATTTTTTACCATCATACATCATGTTATTTACAAACCTGGTTACCAAAACATCATTGAATTTTGGATCAGGAAGAAGGATTCTTTTTTTTGGTTTTGATTTTCTCATTGTTACTATCCTCCTTAATTATTTTTTCTTTTTAGCCGGTGCACCTTTAGTCGCGGCTGCTGCCTGACCCGGTTTAGGGCGTTTAGTTCCATATTTACTTCTGCGCTGGTTACGACCGGCTACACCTGATGTATCTAATGCACCACGGATGATGTGGTAACGTACACCTGGTAAATCCTTCACACGTCCGCCACGGATCAACACGATGGAGTGTTCCTGTAAGTTGTGGCCTTCACCAGGGATGTAGGCATTCACTTCTTTACCGTTGGTTAAACGCACGCGGGCTACCTTGCGCATTGCTGAGTTTGGTTTTTTAGGGGTAGTGGTGTACACACGGGTGCACACGCCTCTTCGCTGTGGACAGCTGTCCAACGCTGGCGACTTACTCTTGTCAACCAGAGCTACTCTACCTTTTCTAACTAATTGCTGAATAGTAGGCATTTTTGCTTTTTTGTATTTACTTTTTTAATCCCTTTCCACCCACCAACACGAAGGGCAGTTTTCGGGACTGCAAAGGTAGGTACTTATTTTGTGATTTTCAAGGGGATAGGCGAAAAAGTTTCGGGCGACTGTTGTAAGGTTGGAATGTTGTAAAGTTGGAAGGTTAATTTGTTGGGGTTGAACTGGTTCAATACACTCCTCCGCGGGTGATGAATAGCTTTGCCCCGCTTTCCAAATTATAGACCTTTTTCGCCCTTAAACTAGTTTTTTCCGAAGGCTAAAGGCGTTTAGCATACCACTTTTTTGAACCATTCCGAAGGCTAAAGGTGTTTAGCATACCACTTTTGCACCCCATTCCGAAGGCTAAAGGCGTTTAGCATACCACTTTTTTGCCCCATTCCGAAGGCTAAACGCGTTGAGCATACCAAACAAATTCGCTGAATAATTTTACCAAACAACTGTAAATCAAACAGATTCAAAAATTCAAGAAATTAAAGAGCGATTTTCAGGCTGAATTTTCTGATTTTTTATTTTTGTAGAGACGCAATATTTTGCGTCTACAACACACCCAACTTATTCGCGGCCTCAATAACGTTTTGGCGGTTGCCCCGGCTTAGCGGTAGTTTATATTCGTTAATGCTGATATGCTTTGCATCAATAGTGTTAATTTTGGTAACTGCCACCATATACGACTTGTGTACCCGCAAAAACATTTCACCTGGCAGGATAGTTTCGGCATTTTTAAGGCTTGAGTACACCGTGAATTTGTTTTTTTTGGTGACGATATTAATGTAGTTAAGCATCGATTCAATATACAATATATCGTCAAATTCCACCTTTTCGTAACGCTGGTTAGTTTTCACATAAATAAAACCCGGCCCGCTTTTTATTTTCCGCATATGGTCAAAGCCCGATACCTTCAGGTGCGCTTTTTCAACAGCTTTTAAAAAACGTTCAAATGTCACTGGTTTCATCAAATAATCGGCAACATCAAGCTCAAAACCATCTAATGCAAATTCGGGATAGGCGGTGATGAAGATCACCTGCTGAAATATATTGTTCTGTTTCAAAAATTCAATACCGGTGGTTTGCGGCATTTTTATATCTAAAAAAATAAGGTCGATTGCCTCATTCTGCAATATACTTTGTGCTATGTCGGTATTGCGTGCACTGCCCGCAAGTTTTAAATAACGCAGCCTGGCAATGTAATTTTCTATATGCATCCTGGCCAATGGCTCGTCATCAATAACCAGGCAATTTAGTATCATATCAGCCATATTTCAAGGTCGACGTTATAAATATCCCGTTCAATGCCATTTATTAATTTATATTTTTCGCCATAGATCAATTCCAGGCGCTTAACCACATTATTTAAACCGATGCCATTATTGGGGCTTTTATCTTCCTGCTTATTTGGCAATAGGGTATTGTGGCAATAAAACTGTAGTATCCCATTGTTGAAATTTAAACCGGCCTTTATAAAATTAGGTTTATCATCGTTGTCCGACACATATTTAAATGCATTTTCAACAAAAGGCATCAGCAATAGGGGCGCTATCGTTAAATTACCGGGCAAATCATCACACAAAAACTCAACCAGGCAATTTTCTTTGCGGATGCTTTGCAGGGTAAAATAATTTTTAAGGTACTCTATTTCTTTATAAACCGGGATGCTGTCGGCATTACATTCATACAACTGGAAACGAAGCAATTCAGCTAATGCCGATAAAGTATCTTTGGTATCGGCCGACCCTGCTTCCAGCTGTGCGTATAAACTATTTAACGAATTGAACAAAAAATGGGGATTGATCTGCGATTTAAGATAGATCAGTTCAGCCACTGATTTTTCCTTTTCCATCCGCTCGATCCGTTTGCTCGATTGCACCCAATCAATAGCAAGTTTGGTGATACACCCACCCAAAGTGCCTAATAAGGCAATAAAGAAACGGTTGTATTGCATATCGGTATAAGTCCATGAGAAATTGAAATGGATGGGCATTGCGCTATGCCGCAGCAAAAACAACATGATAAAAAAATGCGAGGCACTTAAGGTTATTACAAGTACCGCAACTAAAATACCAAACAACACTATCCGCTTTTTTTTGAAATAGCGCGGCATCAAAAAGCCGAAAACTATATAAAAACTGGTAATGATGAGGCTTATATCGAGCGCGGTAAAATATAACCGGTTTACCGGGTTATCTATATAAAAATAAACTATACGGTTCCAGATGAAAAAGAAACCTACCCAAAACAGTACATGTACAAGCGGTTTACGCATAATGCGACAAGTTACAGATCAATAAAATTTGCAACGCTGTTTTTT
>Ga0206964_10174_pt1 | contig 20055 bp, 13 predicted proteins | sample Alteio_BWOrgHeat_25_FD_152980 | JGI IMG/M metagenome (GOLD analysis project Ga0206964, IMG submission 152980) | Enriched cells from forest soil in Barre Woods Harvard Forest LTER site, Petersham, Massachusetts, United States -... | ecosystem: Environmental > Terrestrial > Soil > Temperate forest >...
GGCCCGCACGATGTTCGTGGAAGATACGTTCTATCGCGTCACGTCGAACTAGCCCGCGCTCAAGACTTCGCGCAGATAACAGCAGTCTCTGGATCGCCTGCAACTGCGCTCCACGCAACCAACTCGCCCAGGGTGTAGGAAACCCCAGCTTCGGCCGATGAATGATCGGTTCCGGCAACAGATCGGCCACTGCTTTCTTCAGCACCCACTTCCCGCTGAGACCCCTGATCTGGAACTTCCTCGGAATGCGCGCCGCAAATTCAACCAACTCGTGATCCAGAAAAGGTACCCGGCTTTCGACCGATGCCGCCATACTCATGTTGTCCTGCTTCATCAGCAGTTCTACAAGATAAGTCTTGGCGTCGGTATAGAGCATGCGATGCAACATATCCCCGGACGAGCGCTCCCAATACTCCAGCACGTTGCGATAGGCCGCCCCCTCGCGAATCTCGCCCTCAACTTCTTGCGCCAGTAACCCCGCCTGCTCGTCCGCACTAAACGCAGAAAAGAAGTTGTCGAAATAAAACGAACTCCAATCTCCTCCGTCACGAGCCAGAAATGTGTGGTCGAGCTTGCGGCGCAGGGTTGCGCCAAGCAGTCCGGAATCCGATATCGCGTGCCTCACCCCTTGCCGCACTGCCCCCGGAATCAAACCTCGATACACGCGATCAAACGCCGCATTCCGCAGCGTGAAAGCATAACGAGTGTAGCCAGCCAGCGTCTCGTCGCTGCCCTCTCCGGTCAGGACAACCTTCACGTGCTCTCGCGCCAGCCGTGACACAAAGTACAGGGCAACGCTGGATGGCCACACTATCGGCTCATCCTCGTGCCATGTGAGTTTGGGGAGAGCACCAAAAAACTCCTCGCAACTGACCACGATTTCGTGATGATCAGAATTCAACTGCCGGGCAACCTGTCGCGCATACGGCAGCTCACTGTAGGACTGCTCGCCGTAACCAACAGAAAATGTTTCGATGGGCGCGCGTCTGATTTTCGTCATCAACGCCGCTACTAAGCTCGAATCCAGCCCGCCACTCAGCAGCACACCAAGCGGAACATCGCTCATCAGATGGCTGCTGACCGCCTGCTCAAGCCGCTCTCGATAGCCCTGAACATAGTAGGTTTCAGGACGATCTGGTTCTTCCTGCATTTGAGGAACGTCCCAGTACTGCACGATGTTTGCCGTGCCATCGAGCTTCACTTCAAGGGTGTGGCCCGGCATCAGCTTGCGGATCCCTGAGTAGAAAGTTTCCTCCCCAGAGAGATAGCCGAACGCAAGATACTCAGGCAGCACCTCGCGATCGAACTGTGTCTCGACGCCAGGACACGCCAGAATTACTTTCATTTCCGACCCGAAAATGAAACTCTCAGGCGTAAGCCGGTAGTAAAGCGGTTTTATCCCCAGCCGATCACGGGCTACAAACAGAAGTCGTTGCCGGGAATCCCATATGGCGAAAGCAAACATCCCGCTCAAATGTTCCACACAGTTTCGCCCATGCTCTTCGTAAAGATGGACGATCGTCTCGGTATCGCTGCTGGTCCGGTAGTGATGCCCGCGCGCAATCAACTCCTCGCGCAACACAAGATGGTTGTAAATTTCACCGTTGAACGCGATCCACAGCGTGCCGTCCTCGTTGCTGATGGGTTGGCGCCCCGTCGCCAGATCAACGATACTGAGGCGGCGAACCCCAAGCCCGACCTGGCCCTGAGCGTAGATACCCTCGTCGTCAGGCCCGCGATGCACCATCGTCGCGCACATCCGCTGAAGGGTCGCCGCATCTACCTGTGCATCCCCGGCAAATCGCATTACACCCGCAATTCCGCACATTCGAGGTTTCCGTGAGACAAACTCTAACGTCTATGTGGGTTCCAGAATACAGAAGTTTGCATCGCAGCAAGCCGCTTGCGTAGTTGATCGGTAACTACTGCCGAAGGGTGATGTCTATACTATGGAAACGATGACTTCTCCTCATGACGGAATCGACGCATGAGCCTCCGGATCAGCGTCTTCGGCTTGGGCTACGTCGGGACGGTCAGCGCCGCATGCCTGGCGCACGCTGGCCATCGCGTCGTGGGCGTTGACATCAACTCCGCCAAGGTTGAGATGATCGCCTCCGGACGCAGCCCCATCCGGGAGCCCGGCGTGAGCGAACTGCTGGCCGAGGTGCACCAAGCCGGACGCCTCCACGCCACTACGGACGGCGTCGCGGCAGTGCGCGACTCGGAGATTTCTTTCCTCTGCGTGGGCACTCCCAGTTTGCCCAGCGGCAAGCTCGACCTCAGCCACATCGAGTATGTCGCCAACGAAATCGGCAGCGCGCTCAGGACTAAGAGTGCCAATCATGTCGTTGTGCTGCGCAGCACCGTTCTTCCCGGAACTACCGAATCCGTTTTGATTCCTCTGCTGCAAAAAACCAGTGGCCGCCGCACCAGCGAACATTTCAGCGTCTGCTATAACCCTGAATTCATGCGTGAAGGCAGCGCAGTTGCCGACTTTCTTTCGCCGCCATATACCGTGATCGGTGCGACCAGTTCACCAGCCCTTCTCCGCCAGATCTATGCCAGCACTCCAGGCCCGAAGTTCGAACTGACTATTCCAGTCGCTGAAATGATCAAGTACGCCTCCAACGCGTTCCATGCCGTGAAGATCGAGTTCGCCAACGAACTCGGCACCCTTTGCAAGCATCTGGGCGTGGACACCGAATCTGTTTTCAAAACTTTCACCTCGGATACGAAGCTCAACATTTCTCCTGCTTACCTGTCTCCCGGTTTTGCTTTCGGAGGTTCTTGCCTTCCGAAAGATTTGCGAGCGCTATCCTATCGTGCCCGTGAACTCGACGTGAGACTTCCCATGCTCGACGCGGTGATGCCCGGCAACACTGAGCATCTCAATCGCGCGGTGGACGCCATCTTGCAAACCCATAAGAAGAAAATCTCGCTGTTGGGTCTGAGCTTCAAAGCAGGCACCGATGATCTGCGCGAAAGCCCGCAGGTGCAATTGATCAAGCGGCTTCTGGGGGAAGGCTGTCAGGTGCGCATCTGGGACTCCGACGTTTCTCTCAGCCGGCTGGCCGGCGCCAACCGTCAATACATCGAGGAGGTCATCCCACACATCGGATCGCTGCTCTCGACCGACTTGGAGGAGGTCGTGCGAACTTCTGAGGTCGTCATCATCGGCAACAAGTCAGTCACCAAGGAAGATTTGTCGCGATACCTTTCGCCCGGTCATGTCGTGATTGATCTGGTCAACCTCAAAGCTGCGGATCGCCCCGACAAATTCGCTTCCTATCAGGGCATCTGCTGGTAAGGCGCATGGCCATGAAGCCACCCGTGTTCATCGTGGGTTGTCCGCGGTCAGGCACAAGCTTCCTCTATCACCTCCTGCTTTCTGCCGAAGGCTTTGCCGAGTTTCGTACTCAGATGAATGTGTTCGATGTTCTCGAACCAATCTACGGCGATTTCGCAGTCTCGAAGAACCGAATCAAAATGATGGACGAATGGCTGCGCAGCAAGGCCTTTCAGGTTTCAGGCCTGCAAGCGGATACGATCAGAGCGCAGATCTTATCCGATTGTCGAAGTGGCAGTGATTTTCTGCGCATCGTAATGGACGCCATCGCGCAGAATCAAAGCGTGGATCGCTGGATTGATTCCACTCCAACCAATATTCCTCACCTTTTGCGGATCAAGGAGGACTTTCCCGAAGCACGTATCGTCCACATCATCCGCGATGGTCGTGATGTCGCTCTGTCGCTCGACAAACGCGGCTGGAGCCGCCCCTTGCCCTGGGACCGCAACAGGTCCTTGCTTGTCGCGGGACTCTATTGGGAGTGGATCGTACGCAAAGGTCGAAGGCTCGGTGCCAGCCTTCACCCAAATTACATAGAGATCAAGTACGAAGACCTGGTCGCGAACACGCGGGCAACATTGAACCAACTAGCCAACTTTCTCCAGCACGATCTGAACTACGGACGCATTCAGCAGGCCAGCATTGGTTCGGTGAAAACCCCGTTGACTGCATTTCCGGAAGAGTTGCGATCGGGGACCTTCGCACCCGTCGGCCGCTGGAAGACAGTATTTCCCACCGATCAACTGCTGCCATTCGAGCGCCTGGTGGGAGATTATCTCCGCGAACTAGGATATGTTCTTTCTGACATAGAAGCTAACAAGCAAACTCTGCCCGCAAAAACAATGCGCCTGATTTATCACAGTTACTACGAGTTGAAGCAGTGGGCGAAAATCAACACACCGTTGTCGCGGATGACGGTGGACTATTCCGCCGTCCTGATAGATAAATGAAAAGCGCTTCCAACCACTCATGAAAGGCCACATCCTCAATTTTGATGCGGTGGACTGGTATGCGCTTGACCGCTTTGCCGACCGCACTGTATTTCAAACCCGCGAGTGGATCCGGTTCATCGCCCAGACCCAGAAAGCCGAGCCCCTGATCGTCGAACTGCGCGAGGGCAAGGAAGTCGCCGGATATTTCGCTGCCCTGACCTTCACCCGCTTCGGAGTGAAAATCCTGGGAAGTTCTTTCCCCGGCTGGACAACGCCATACATCGGATTCAACCTCGCACCCGGCGTCTCGCGAGCGGCCTCCCTAGCCTCCATTGAAGAGCTAGCCTGGACCAGCTTGAAATGTATGCACATAGAGGTCTCCGACCCTTGTTTCACCATCGAAGACGGTAAATCCCTCGGATTCCAGTGTGAGTTCTACAGTTCTTACCGCTCCGATTTGAGAAAATCCGAGGAAGACCTCTTCGCCAGCATGGACAGCGCCTGCCGCCGCTGTATCCGAAAGGCCGAGAAGAATGGCGTTACGATTGAAGAAGCCCACGACCTCGCCTTCGCCGACGAATATTACGCACAATTGGTAGATGTGTTCGCCAAACAAAAGCTCGTGCCCACTTATCCGGTGCAGCGAGTGCGCGCATTAATCAAACACCTCGAACCCTCAGGCCATCTTCTCCTGCTCCGTGCCCGCGATTCCAAGGGAAAATGCATTGCCACCGGAATTTTTCCCGGTTTCAACAAGCTGGCCGAATTCTGGGGAAACGCGAGTTTGCGCTCCGCCCAACTATTGCGTCCCAATGAATCGCTGCACTGGTACGCGATGCGCTATTGGAAACGGCACGGAATTGAAACCTATGACTGGGGAGGAGAAGCCAAGTACAAAGAAAAGTACGGCGGAGTTCCCTGCCGGATCCCGTGGTTCACAAAATCTCGCCACGAATTGCTGTCCAAGCTACGCACTGGAGCGAAGAGAATGATCGCCACCCGGCAACGATTCCTCGGCTGGCTGCAAGGAGGGCGACAATCTTCCTAAACTTGGCCGCTCCGGAAACCTTTGACTGCGCCAAAAAAGGTTTGCATCCGTCCGCGATGCAACAGCAATAAAGTCAACATATAGACCGCCGCACCCGCGACGATCTCAAGCACCAACCGCACCCAGAGGATTTGTCCCCGCAGAACCGCCCACCTCAGCAGACTCACCGCTAAGATCATGACCACGGTTCCATGCACCGCGGGGCGCAACGCCTTCCAATAATCCCACACCGGCATTTCGATGGTCTTAAACGTTTTCCAATACAGCGGTGCAGCAACCATGGGGTATGCGACCACCCAGCCCGCTGCAATTCCTTGTGTGCCCCAATGGCTGCCGACATAAAAACCAATCGGCAGAATCACCAGCGCTGCCAGGTCGTCCCACATTACGAATCTTGCTTCTCCAACTGCGGTAAGAAGTTTGCTCAAAAGCGCGACCACCGACCGAAGGGTGGCATAGATGCATAGAACCTGTAGCGGGACCACAACTCCTTCCCACTTGGAACCCAGGGCAAATGGAATCAAATCGCGCGCTACCAGTGCAAAACCGATGGTCGCGGGAAACGCCGCCAGCGACAACGCTTCGGTCAACATGCGCAGGTAGCGGCGCAAAGCGGCCCTGTCGTTCTGCACCGCAGCGAAGTAAGCGGGGACCGTGGTTGTCACCAGTGTGGTTAATCTTTCTAGTGGGACATTCGCGAGGTTCCAGGCCATTCCGTAGTAGCCGAGAGCAGTTGGTCCCAGCACTCTCCCGGCAGTCACGTTATCCAATCGCTCGTAGCCGGTCGAGGCCTCGACCGATACCATGACGTGCCAGCCAAACTTCAGCGGCTCGCGCAACAAATTCATCTGAGGTTTCGAATAGGGGTGCGGACAGGCCACGACTACCAGCAAAGAGCGCAACGTCTGCCCCGCCAGATTGCCCCACACCAGCGCCCAATATCCGTAGCCAAGATACGCCAGCAACAACGTGGCAATCGACGCAGCAATCGCGCTGATCGCATCCAGCAGAGAGAGCGTGCGAAAACGCATCTCTTTGCTCAACAGCCCTTCGGAAACCGCGCGACATCCTAACGGCAGCAGACCCGCGCAAATAGTCACCACCACCAGCGCAAGCTTTGGAGTTCTGAAAAATGCCGCCAGTGGACGCGCCAGCGTCGCCGCCACACAAAAGCAGCCCAATGCCAGTAGCAATGCAACGGAATTCAACTGCGCAATCTGCTCTTCCGTCAAATCCCGCAGCGTTACAACAGTTTGCGGAATGCCGAACTCGGCTACATAGCGCAAATAGGCCCATAACACCGTGGCCATTGCCACAATCCCAAAGTCCACCGGCGTCAGCAACCGGACCACAATCAGAAACGAACTCCAGCTCAGGATCTGGCCAAACCAGTTCGTCCCCGCCCGCCATGCCAGGCTGTGCGCAAGCGACTGGTCCATCTTCCGAGCTGAGACGGCTTCTTGTTGGAGAACCATGTTCTGAACTTGCGCCGAAAGAGTGAGAGGGTATGCCACCCTTCCCGCGTTCTTTGCGGCAGGGTGGGATTTTCTCACCGCCACTCCTCTATTTCACTTCAACTCAACCACGAACACATCTGTCCGATACAACGAAGCTCCCGCTCCTCGGCCCAATTGGTCCTCCCAGTCCGAAGTGAACATGTAGAACTTTCCATCCTGAGACACATTCCCGCGAGGCGACGACCAAAAACCATTCTGGGTCGTGCTGTAAGTGTGAGCAAATCGCCAGACCTTCGAAGCCTTACCGTCCGTCTCCACGCAAACAATTTCGTTTTCCCACGGCCCCACAACTCTGGGCGCAACTCCGGGCGTTTGCGGATTGTCCCGCCGGTAGGTAGAGAGGCACGCGGGATTCGAATCTTCTGGATCCACATTGTTCCAGGAAATGTGGAGGTCATACCATCCTTCGACAGCAGGCAATGGCTTGATTAGCGGCAGCGTTTTGTCCAATTGATTAAGCGGCCGTATCCACAAATCCAAAGGATGCTCCTGCTCCGACGGATTCAACAGATGCGCGTAACCCAGCGCGTGATGCCCTTTGCAGCCCTTGGGGCCACAAGGCATCACTTCCATTGAGTCTATTTTCCAGAACAATGAAGGCGCACCATCTTGCGTCGGAGCGATTCCTTTCACCGAGGCCCCGCTGCGACTGATCTCGATGAACTGCCCCGACTTGTTGAGCCGAGCATCATGAATCAGATAGCGGCCAGGAATCGCAACTTGCCCTTTCGCACCCCACTGCCCGCCAATTTCGCCGGTCTCTGTGTTGTACCAGCGACATCCCTTGCCGCGATCATAAACATAGACCAGAAAACCTGAGTCCTGTTGCGGCCCGATGACCATCGCAATCCTCTGGGCGTCCGCGCTCACAGAAACAGCTCGACCGGAGTCTGAAGACTTCAGTTTCACGCACTTCGTTGCGTCATCGATCTCCGCGGCCCGTTTCGCCGACAGATCGTATTGCTGAAACTCTGGTCGTCCACGTGCGATCCCATATAGAATGCTGGGCTGCGAAAAGCTGAACTGCGGTTCCCCGGTCCAGGCAACGTCGAGGACGCCGCTCGAATGAATACCCATCGTGGACGGATCAAAGTCATACAACAGAGTGTCTCCGCTGAGCGTCCTCACATAGAACTTCGTACTGTCGGCATTCCAGGAGTTTTCTTCCCCGGATGAAGGTGTCGCGTAAGACTCCGAAGGCTGCCGGGGATCGGTCCGGGCATCGGTGACGCGCAAAATGCGCGAATTGAAATTAGGATCAGAAATGATCGAGCCCGCCGCCCCGATCGCGAGCGGCACCGTAGGATAAGGTTCTACACGAGTATCCGTTCGAGCACAGTAGCGGGGTGGCCCGCAAACTTTCTCCGGAGGGGCGACACCCTGCCCTGCAGCCACGAGCGACAAGAAGACAGCCACCAGCGCACCGCAAAGGGCCATCTCGGTCGTCCTCATTCTGCTCGCTCGATCGTGTCGGACAATTCCAGCGCCTCCAGATTTGCTAGGCGTCCCAGAGGAGTCCGAGTTTTCAACCACAGTTTGGCATCTAACAGACCAAAATAAAAACTCCGCGCAAGCTGCTCTCGCATCCCTGGCTTTCGCGTGCCGTCCGTCTTGTAGTCAAGCTCTTCAAGAAACTCACCGATCACCGATTCGACGGCCATCACTTGCTCCCTCGACAACTTCTGTTTCCAGCGATTGACCGGCTGTGCGTCTTCCTCCAAGAAAGATGAGTTCGGCTTCTGCAGACTTCCAAGCCCCACCTTCTGAATGCGATCGTAGTTCAAGTCGTGGTCCAAGAACGTTCCCAGCTTCTCCAACACCGCGCGCGGTTCCCTTACCAGATCTTCATAGCGCACCTCCATATAGTCAGCCGGGATGCGCTCCCCATGCTCTTGCCCTTTGCGGACCATCCACTCCCAGTACAATGCCGTGGGCACCAGACCACTCCCAGCCCGGTCCCAGGGAAACGGTTTGAACCCGCCCATGGTACTGAGAGAAAGTGCAACGTCACGGCCATCTCGCATGATGTGAACAAAAAGCGCTTCGGGAATGTCGGCCTTGATCTGAGGAATGTAAAGCAGATTGTCGGGATCATAGACCGCCCAGCGAGCAACATCCTGAGCGGATGCGATCTCGTCCATCACGATCCGAATGAAGTCCCCGCCGTTCCGGCACTGGTCAAGGATTTTCGCGGCGACTTGATCGGCATTCAGCCCTGATCGGCGGAATCCCTTGCTGCTCAACCAAGTCCGCACCGCCCGCTCTCGATTTCGTAATCGAGCCAGACTGCCCAATCGCGGAACGAGCATCTTGTAAACCGGCAGGTAGCCGCGATAGACCGCGAACCCTCCCGCCGACAGCAGCGTGTCGTACAGCAGATTCGTTCCCGAGCGGTGGCAGCCCATCACGAACACTGGCCGTGTTCTTCGCTCGCTGGATCGGGTGCTCTCCACCGGCCTAAGTTTACACCCCCAATTCTCGTGCAGAGCGGGCGCCCCCCGCCCGCTGCAGTTGACTTTGATTTTCGTTGTTGTTTTGTCGAAAAAGCGAAGCACGGCCGCTCTCAACCCTCACCGTCCCAGCAGCAACTCTCGCCCTCGATCGTAAAGCCGGTTTCCCAGCACCCGTTTCGCAGTGTTCCTCAGCGACTCTCGCACCTGCATCTCCCACAAGCCCTCACCGCAGCAGATCTGCTGAAACGCGCCCAATCCAGCATCACGTTGAATCGCCACCCGTCCCAGCGCAAACGGATCAGTCGCAGACGAATTGGTCTGAGGCCGGCTGTTCGCAACTGACCGATACCCCGCCTCGCGCGCCATCCGTTGAACCCCGGCATCCCAACGTCCGCCCGGACACGAGAAATGCTCCACCGCCTTGCCCACAATGTCTTCTAACTTCACCTTTGCTTCTACAATCTCTCGGCGCTTTCCGCCCTCAGCAAGATCGTTCAGATAAGCATGAGTCATCGAGTGACAACCAATTTCAAACCCTTGCGCGCTCAATTCCCGGAGTTGGGCCGCGTCCATGTATCCCAGCCGCCCCAGAAATCCGACCGTAACGTAAAACGTCGCGCCGAATCCGGCTTCTTGCAATATCGGAGCTGCGACTAGCAAATCAGTCTCACATCCGTCATCAAACGTGATCACAACTCGATTCACCGCAGCGGGACCCGCCAACGCTTCCCCCACGCTCAACCCGCGCCACCCAGCTTTCTGCAACCACCGCACCTGAAAGCGGAATTCGTCCGCCGCCAACACATAGCGGCGATACCCCGCCTCAGACTGGCAAAGCGGCCGGCCTGACACTTCGAGTTCGTGATACATCAGAAATACAACGCCCGCTGACATTGCAACCTTTCGCTCAGATCCGCCTAACGACAGGGGTGGAGACTTTCCACATCGCACCTCGCCCCGACTCACTCCGATCTTTCCTATATGTCTATCACGCCCAACAGGTATGCGATGATTGAACCTATGGTTCTGTTTTCTGGGGCCGAGGTCCGACGCCAACATGTCTGGTAACACATGGCAGCGTGTGGTGCACATGGACCGGCGTGAACTCGCAGATCGCAGTCGCCAGGAGCTGTCGAAACACCTCGATGCCCTCCTCGCTCGCGTTGGATACGATTTCACGCAAGGCTTGCTCCAGGGAAGGAACGCGACTCCGGGTAAGTTTTTCTTCGCGCCAAATTCCGTCAGTCTACTTTTGGAGACCCTGCGTCATCGCCTTCCCCAGCAGGCTGAACAAATCGTCCGCCAAGCGGACAAAATCTGCCAGCACCGTTTTGATCTTCTCGGCTACGAAGACCTCGACTTCGGCACGCCCATCAATTGGCATCTCGACCCCGTCCACGGCAAACAGGCTCCCAGAAAGACTTTTCACCGGATCAAGTATCTCGACTTCAACCAGGCGGGCGATTGCAAAATCATCTGGGAACTGAACCGCCATCAACACCTGGTCACTCTGGCCAAGGCCTACCGCCTCACGCAAGACCACCGTTACGCGGACGAACTTCTCGCTCAATGGCGCCACTGGCAACAAGAAAATCCTTATCCCATCGGGATCAATTGGGCCAGTAGTCTCGAAGTTGCTTTCCGCACCCTGTCCTGGGTTTGGATCTATTACCTGCTCGAAGGCACGCCTGCAATGCCGCCAGATTTTCGCAATCAGTGGTTGCAGGCACAAGCTCTCAACGGCCGTCACATTGAGCGCTATCTCTCCACCTACTTTTCGCCAAACACTCACCTGCTGGGGGAAGCGGTAGCATTGTTTTTCCTCGGGACCCTCTGCCCGAAACTATCTTCCGCGGAAAGATGGCAAACCACAGGCTGGCAACTCATCCAGCAAGAAACCCGACGTCAGGTGCAACCCGATGGCTTCCACTTCGAGCAATCCACCTACTACCACGTCTATGCCCTCGACATGTTTTTGCACGCGACCGTCCTGGCCAGCGTCAACCAGATTCCGGTTCCCGACGAACTAGAACAGACTCTGCAGAGAATGCTCGATGTTCTGTTGCTCCTGGGCCGCGCCGGAGCGCCACCTCGCTTCGGCGACGATGATGGCGGACGATTCTTCGATCCCGCCCGCAACCAAAGCGAACACCTGCTCGATCCCCTAGCCACCGGCGCTGTACTTTTTCATCGTGGTGACTTCAAGGCGGCAGCCTCCGATTTGCGTGAGGAAACAATCTGGCTGCTGGGCCAGCAAGGAGTGGCTGAGTGGGACAGTCTGGAGAGTACCCGGCCCAAGATGGCGTCCGCGAGTTTGCCAGACGAAGGCTTGTATCTGCTCACGTCAAACTCCACGACCCAACTCCTAATCCACGCCGGTCCGCAATTCGCCCAACGCCCCGGGCACGGCCATGCCGACTCACTCAGCGTCTCTCTGCAATCGCAAGGACACACATTGTTGATTGATCCGGGGACGTTTGCCTACGTCGGCGACGAACGCAACTTGTTCCGCACAACCGCAAAGCACAACGCCCTGCGGATAGATGGTACGAGCCAGTCTGAGCCCGCAGGCCTGTTCGCCTGGAAGCCTTCGACTGGCGCAACCGTCAAGCAATGGATTCCCGGAGAAACTTTCGACCTCTTTTCCGGAAGCATTGATCATTACGGCGGCCTCACACCGCCCGTTGCCCACCGTCGTTTGGTCTTCTCCCTGAAGTCCGGCCTCTTTCTGGTGCGCGACGCGGTCCGGGGAACCGGCAAACATCGTCTCGATATTTCCTGGCATCTCGGCCCCGAAATGCAGTTTCGTGCCGAGCGCTTGTTCAGCGTGAAAGGAACTTCCGCGGGCCTGGCCATTCTCTGCGTCGAGAAACATGGATGGGCTGAAGAAGTTCGCAAAGACGTTTGGTCGCCGGTTTACGGCAGGAAAGAACCGATCACCGTTCTCAACTTTGGGACCCTCGCCACGTTGCCAGCTGAATTCGTGACCCTGCTCATTCCCCTGGAAGAAGTCCGTGGAGTCCCCGGAAAGCTGACCAGAGTCACCGCCGAGTCAACTCAATCAGCAGTCACCGCGTATCTCTACAGCACGGAGTCCGAAGAATGTTTGTTCTTCTTCGCCGAAGGAGGAACACCCTGGAGCGAAAAACGAATCTCCAGCGACGCCGAATTCGTATGCTGGCAAAGAAGTCGCGAAGGCGCAGACGAATTGCTGATCTTCTGTAATGGCAGCTACGTGGAATTAGATGGCCAACGCGTTCTGAACTACCGAACCGCCGTCTCACGTTGTGAAATGAGCACTCGCGATGGGCACAAGGAGGTACACGCCTCAGATCCCGAAGCCCTTTTGAAAATGTAGGCGCGAGCGTCCCCACCCGTGCAATCGGTGGCTTGATGCAGATGTCTGATTAGGAACGCGAAGGCGTCGAATCCGCCGGCTGTATATGCCCTTCCAGCAGCGATAGCAGCGGCTCACGAAGTAGGGGCCCCGAAGCGATCAATCCCGAGATCAGCGGATTCCGATTATTGCCGCGCAGCGGAACATTTTCCAGAGTGCTGACAAATCCCCCAGCGCTGGTGACCAGAGCCACTCCCGCCGCGACATCCCACTCATTTTTCGGAACCAGAGTAAACGTAATGTCCGCAAGTCCCGCCGAGACCAGGGCCAGCTTATAGGCAACCGATCCCATGGGGCGCACCTTGAAATTCGCGCCCTCAAACTGTTTCCACTCGCCGCGCTTGGTTTCGCTGCGACTGGCCAGCACCGTGGCTCCATCAAGGGTGGTGTGCTGACTCGGTCGCGCAGGCTTTCCGTTGTAAGTCACGCCGGACTCCAGCGACCCCAGAAAAACTTCGTTCGTAGCCGGATTACAGATTCCGCCAGCCACTGGCACACCGTTCTCAACCATGGCAATGGAAACACAGAATTCCGGAATGCCAGCAACAAACTCGCGCGTTCCATCCAGCGGATCCACCACCCATACCCGCGATTTCTCCAGCCGGCTGAAGTCGTCCACACTCTCTTCCGAAAGCCAGCCTTCGCCGTCGCGCAACAATTCCCGGCGCAGCACAGCGTCCAGTGCACGGTCTGCTTCTGTGACCGGATCGTGACCGGCTTTGTATTCCGTCTCGATCGCGCCCGCAGTAAACTGGCTGAAAACAGTACGCGCCGCTTCGATTGCAGACTGGATGCGGTGCAGAGTATCGGCGTCCGAGTGGTTCGTCTTCATGAATGATAGGAAGATTTTATTCGATCAGGCCCACAGCATTCGCGCGCCCGTCGCCAGCAGGACCGCGCACAGCAAGCGCCGCAGCCACGGCACCGGCAAACGAGTGCTCAAGTGCGATCCCAGCAGGCCACCGGGAATGGAGCCGATCAGCAGTGGCCCAACCAAGTAAGGATCAACGTTGCCCATGCGGAAATGGAGCAAGCTGGTCATGCCGGTCAAAATTACGGCATGCACAATATCGGTGCCCACCATCACCTTCGGCGAGAAGCTGTAGAAAAGCAGCAACAACATCATGATGATGCTACCCGAGCCGACTGAAGTCATGCCCACCAGAAAGCCCGCCAGCAGCCCAATCGCCGACATACCGATGAATGACTGCAACGTGGGAGCGCGGTGCGCCACGCTTTCTTCAATCCGCCTCTGCAGCAGGAGCAGAGTCGGAATACAGATCAGTAGAACGCCTACCGCAGTCGTGATGAACGTATTGACGCCCGTCCCGTACACCGTGCGCAGATGACCCAGCAGACTGACTCCGGCAATCGAACCAGGAATACTGCCCGTTGCCAGCGCCACCACGACTTTGCGCCGAACCGTTCCCCGGCTGAGATGGACCCAGCTGGAACCAATTTTCGTGACGAAGTTGAACAGAGCATCCGAACCGACAGCGACTATCGGTGGCACTCGCAGAACAAAAATCAGAATCGGGAGCAGCAGAACGCCACCCCCCACCCCGGTCATTCCGATCAGGCTGCCTACAAAAAAGCCGATCAAGATTTTTACTGCAATCAACATATCCATCCGATGCTCGTCCCCCGTTGGCGTTGCCTAGGCGCCAGCGTGGCCGTTAACTCCAATGAACCCTTCGCGCTCCAGATGCAGAATGATCTCCTGCGCCGCTTCTTCCGGACTCAGTTCCGCGGTGTTGATCACAACTTCAGCATCTTTCGGCTCTTCATACGGGTCCGAAATACCAGTGAACTCCTTCAAAATGCCAGCCCGTGCCTTGGCGTAAAGCCCCTTACGATCACGTTGTTCACAGGTCTCTACCGAAGTCGCAATGTGCACCAGAATGAACCCCCCGACGGGCTCAATCATGCCGCGAACTGCTTTACGCGTCGCATCGTAAGGTGCGATGGGAGCGCAAATCGCAATGCCGCCATTCTTGGTGATTTCCGACGCAACATAACCAATCCGCCGGATATTGATGTCACGATGCTCCTTGGAGAAGCCCAGTTCTGAAGAAAGATGCTTGCGCACCAGGTCGCCATCCAGCAATGTCACCGGACGTCCTCCCGCTTCCAGAAACTTCGTCACCAGAACGTTGGCGATGGTGGACTTTCCCGAGCCTGAAAGCCCAGTAAAGAAAATCGTCACACCCTGCTTGTGCCGTGGCGGATAGCTGCGGCGCAACTCCTGCACCACTTCCGGATAGGTAAACCAACTCGGAATCTCCGCGCCTTCATTCAAACGCCGGCGCAGCTCCGTGCCAGAAATGTTTAGCACGCGAGAACCGTTCTTGACCTCGTCCTCCGGAACATAGCGATCCTGGTCCTCCAGATACACCATCATCTGGAACGGAACCATGGTGACGCCAATCTCCGCCTCGTGCTTCTTGAACAGTTCCTGGGCATCGTAGGGCCCATAGAACGGCTTTCCGTTTGAATCGTTGCCCGGACCCGCGTGATCGCGTCCCACAATAAAGTGCGTCACTCCGTGGTTCTTGCGAATCAGCGCATGCCAGATCGCCTCGCGCGGTCCTCCCATACGCATCGCAAGCGGGAGCATGGACAGCTTTACTGTGCCGGTTGGAAATTTCGCTAGCAGAAGCTGGTAGCAGCGCGATCGCGTAAAGTAATCCACATCCCCCGGCTTAGTCATGCCGACTGACGGGTGAATCAGAAGATTCGCTTCCACTTGCTTGGCCGCACGGAACGTCAGTTCCACGTGGGCGCGATGCATAGGATTACGAGTCTGGAACGCCACTACTTTCCGCCAGCCTTGCCGCGCGAACTCGGCTCGCAATTCCGCAGGAGTCAAGCGCAGCGTCCGAAAGTCATAATGCGAAGGCATCTGCAGGCCTTCAATCCGGCCTCCCACATACCACGCGTTCCCCTTGTTCAACAGATAGTCCACGCCCGGATGGACGGGGCTGGTAGTGCCGAAAACTGATTGTGCTTCCGCTTTACGGTCCGGTTGCCAGATTTCTTCTACGTGCAGTACCGCCAGCATCACGCCTTCACCATCACGCAGCGCGATTTTGCTTTCCGGCTTCAGTGTCTTGGCAAACTCCTCTTTCACGTCCAGCGTGATCGGCATCGGCCAAAGGACACCGCTGCTTAACTTCATGTTGTGACAAACGCCTTCGTAGTCCGCCTTGGTCATGAACCCTTCCAAAGGCGAGAACCCCCCGCTCATCAGCAACTCCAGATCACAAATCTGGCGGGCGGTCAGATCCAACGACGGCCAATCCTTCGACTCCGTTTTCAGCTGGGAGATTCGTTCTGGTTGGGCAATCAGATTAATCAATTCGCCGCCGTGCGGCGCAACAATATGGCTAGTTGAAGCGGTCAATCCTTGCTCCTGTAAACTGCGGATTTATTGGCACTCTATTTTGTGACTGCTTGCAATGCAGGCAGTTTGATTACAACAGTTTGCGGCCCATCGGACCTTGGGGAGTAACAGAATAAACGTTGCGTCAGCATACCGCGTTACTGGCGGAGCGGCAAGTTCTTGTTGTTCCCTCTGTGTCAGCAATTCGCATACCTTTACCAGGCTTGGTTTCGAGCGGCTAACTCCCTGCTTTGATGAGATTTAAGGACAGACGGTCGCTTTATTCCCGGACCCCGTTTGCGAATGTGAAAAGCTTTGCACCCCGCGGAAGGCAAATTATCCTCCGATTCAAGGCGTCAGTTGGGCTCTTCCCTGGAGCGCTTGGCCGCTGCGGGGCGCGCGAAATCCCCCGCCGGTGCCGTTGGCACAATCTCTTTCGCAACCAGTGCAGGCTCCTTAATCGAGTATTTCAACAGACACCACACCGCGCGCAGCCCGTCCTTCCAGCCAATCTTTTTTCCTTCTTCGTAGGTGCGACCCCAATAACTGATACCGACCTCATAGATTCTCAACCGGCGCTTGGCCACCTTCACCGTGATCTCCGGCTCAAATCCGAACCGGTCTTCCTCAATCGAAATCGCCTGCAAGACTTCCCGCCGGAAAGCTTTGTAGCACGTCTCCATGTCGGTCAGGTTAATATTGGTCAGGCAATTCGACATCAGAGTCAACAGCCGGTTTCCCACCGAGTGCCAGAAGTAAAGCACCCGATGCGGCGCCGCTCCCAGAAAGCGCGAGCCATACACCACATCCGCTTGCCCCTGCATCAGTGGCGCCAGCAGCGCCGCGTAGTCCCGAGGATCGTATTCCAAATCCGCATCCTGGATGATGACAAAGTCTCCGCTCGCTGTCTGAATTCCGCGCCGGAGCGCTGCTCCTTTGCCCATGTTCCGCGGCTGCAGGAGAACTTGCACTTGGGGATATTCCTTCTGCAAACTGACCAGGGTCTCACGCGATCCATCGTTCGAGCCGTCGTCCACGCACACCACTTCCAACTCAAACGGCACCGCCAACACCCGCTCCAAAAGTTGCCGCAGCGTTGACCGCTCGTTGTACACCGGAATGACGACCGACAATTTGATTTTCATCGCGACGGAAAAGTTCTCTTAGTGTAGAGCATCTTCGAGTCCAAGCTCTTGTCACAAGAATCACCGCCGATGGATCGGCATCGCTGCCCGGCAACCGCACGTGCGTCATCATGCCCCAAGCATTCTAAATTCAAGTGCCCTCGCCTACTTCCTGTACAAACTGAGGATGGTTCCCTCCGAGGTGTAATTAGTTCTCGCGCCCCCAGGGAATTTTGTCCCACTCTCATGCCAGTTAGGCTGGGTTTTCCACCGCTGATCGTCATGCTCGACCCAAGAAAAATCACCGCAAATTTAGATTCTACCCGGTCCAAAGTGAGCTACAAGCTCAGGCGTAATGACCCAAGCATAACTATGCGCAATTGGGACAGTCAAAAACATCCACACGCAGGCAATTTCCCCTTGTCTTTTGTATGACATACGCCATTGTTCACTGACGAACAAAACCGGCTGTCAAACGCGCATACGAATCCGCCCTTAGGCTCGACATCCCGTACCGCTTAGCGAATCCAGGCCATAGCGAAAATCCCTGAGGAAATTCGGTTCGGTTGGCAGTCTGCATGCTATGGATTTTTGTAGAACCGGCCAAAATTTTGCAGTTCCCGGGTCGCGAAGCGGCGAAAGGGCGCTCCTAGCAAGGGGTTTAGGCGAGACTTCCCTTGACTGTGTCGGTTATTATCTCATCCCTGAGGAAGAGCTGACATGGAGCAAAAGCCGGTTCGCTTGGGCCCGCGGGAACAGCAGATTGCTGAGCTGCTGCTGCAGGGCTGCGACAACGCGGAAATTGCAAGCCAGCTCAAGATGGCCCGGCGCACTGTCAAGGCACATTTCAATCGCCTATTCCTGCGCTTTGGCATCGACAGCGGAATCAAGCGAGTCAAACTTGCGACACTGCTATACCGGAGGCAGCTATGTTTGGAGGACAGCTCTACGGACGCATTACCCCCAGTGAGCGCGAACAACAAGTCATCGAACTCGTTGCTCAAGGACTCAAGAACAGCGAAGTCGCCGAAGCCATCGGCACCACTGAGCATGTCGTAAAAAACTATCTCCGCACCATCTACGACAAACTAGGACTCTGGAACCGGGTCGAACTCGCCTTGTGGTATGAAGCCCGCCGCCACGAATCCATGGCCCAAGCGTAGAAAAGAATTATGAAGGCTGGGCGTCCCCGCCCGGTCGGTGCCTTCATTCCACTGTGGGGCCGCGTGCGTGTTCACTCACGCTCAATCGCACGGCTTTCGCTCCGCCGGCTCGAACTGGTCCAACTGCGCATCCCGTTGGCTCTCAAACTTCCCCCCCGGAGTCTTCCCGTATAAATCCGCGCCCGAGCAGTAGTACAACGCCGTGTGCAAATCAACCCACACTTGCGCATTCGGATTCCCCCGATAAACCGGAACCGGTGGAGTTTCCGCTAGCCCAAGATTCACCATCAACTTCTCAAACAAAGTCAGACTCGGCTGGGACGACCCCTTCGCCTGGCCACGATTGTCCGGTGACCTCATGCTCCAAGCCAGTAGCAACAGGATAACTGCGGCACCAACATAGATGTCTCCACGGTGTTTGGCCAGCCAGGTCCCACCAGACGATTTCTCCAACGATTCCAGCCATTGCCGCGCCTTCGCCGCCGATCCCCACGGATACTCAATCGGGGCGGGTGGCGCGACCGCAAGCGCATCCTCCTCCTCTTTCTCTTTCTCGTTGTTCTCCTTGTGCAGAACCAGCGCGGTCTCGCTTTTTTCTGCTTCTTCCTCGCCCTTCTCCGCAGCCTCAGAGAGTTCCGCCAGCATCTTTTCCAGTTCCGGTGTGAGTTCATCATTGAGATCGTCAGAACCGTGATCGCCAGCAACTACCGGTAACGCAATTTCTCCCGATTCGTCTTTCTCCGACCGGACCGGCTGGGCCTGCTCATCACGATGCTTCGCCTCTGCCTCCTGCTGCATGTGCCAGAGCGATGCCCACTTGCTTTGCAGATCACCCGACGGCACAGTTGCGGCCGCCGGACGCGCTGTTCCACACCTTCCGCAGAACAATTCGCCTTCCCCAAATTGATATCCGCATTGCGGGCACATCGCTTCCCGAGCCTTTGCAACCGCTTCGCTGCGAGGAAACGCGGGCTTCACACCTTCCGGCCTGACCAGCCGGTCCGCAGCTTCCACAATCCTCCGCGCAGGCGCGGCAACATCGTCTTCCTCAGCCTCTTCAGCGGAACCGCCCTGCCCTACTGCCAGCCGTTCCAGTTGTGGCTTGATTCGCTCCAGCGCCTCCAGCATGGCCGTCCGCTCCGTGGCCAGCGCCTGTTTCCATTCTTCATCCGCCGCACGCGCGATGGCTTCCGTCATCAGTCCGGCCATTAGCTGACAGCTTCGCGTCTCCGGCTCTGCAATGGTCTGGGGTTTGGGAAAACGCACTTCCAGCAGGCCCGCAAGTTTCCCGCCGTGCAGCAGCGACAGCGCAATGGATTGCTTGTCCGTCCTCTCCTGGCTGAACTGAGTGCGCAGCGGCGCATCCGCCGGCACTTTCGAATCGAACTCCACGTGCGATCCCACCAGCGCGCTGGCGTCACCGGTCCCAGCCCAATACTCCAATTCATTCCCGTGGACAATGGCCACTGCCACTCCAGTGGCACTCGTGATCTTCAACAGGCGTTTCGCGATCAAGTCCGCCGTCATGTGCAAGTCGGAGGGCTGTGCGCGCAAAAACTCCTGCGTCTTCACAATTTCGGCCAAAGCTTCGGTGGGGTCGGGTTGTTTAGGGCGGGGCGCGGCGGCTGGTACCGACGCTTTCTGTTCCTGGATCACATGCGCCGCTTCCAGCAATTGCTGGAACGTAGCTTCA